>Ga0307515_10006446_pt1 | contig 23472 bp, 19 predicted proteins | sample 17_EM_MG_FD_194513 | JGI IMG/M metagenome (GOLD analysis project Ga0307515, IMG submission 194513) | Populus trichocarpa ectomycorrhiza microbial communities from riparian zone in the Pacific Northwest, United States - 17_EM | ecosystem: Host-associated > Plants > Roots > Unclassified | place... | reverse complement strand
ACTTATTGCCGCAGGCGATAAGAACCATCATGGTAATCTCCGGTCAAAGAGAACAGTCTCGACCTAAGCATGACGTAACTGAGGGAATTATGACGTTGGCTTAAGATATGAGGCCTGAAGCAACCCTCCTCATTAGATTGAGTTAGTATGCATTGCAACGTAAGACTCGTATTCGATATGAGCTTACGCGTCTGATTCTACGTTGGCATAGTATCGGTTGGTCGCCGATCAAATCTATGACGCAAGCCAAATAGCCTAAGAGGGTGAGGCATTAATTGCGATAAGCGCTGCCAACTAATTTGTTGGCAGACGTACCAACTACTGTCGCGATCGGGTAGTAAGATGTCATGCGATTGAACCAAACATGATATCATGCGACGGATGGCCTGATTCTCATCAGGAGCGTAATGCTTTGAAACCACGTTGCATGAACACGATAACCAATTGGGAAGCGTGGCACTTATCACCGGGCGCAATTAAAGATGCGACCGCGATAAGGCTATCATGATACTTGTAGTAATAGCGTTGAAGTACGGGCACACAAGACCCGCGAAGACGACTATATAAGGAAGGGGTTGTTCGGTAGCATTGAAGGGCATCAACCAACAAGTCAACATTCAGAACACCGAAGAAGACCTTAAAATATTATTAAGAATTCTATCTATTATATTCAATATTTCTTCCCACGATCTATTATCCACTCGTGACTACGCATTATATGCCTGGACACAGATACACACAATCCGAGTACGCACTGCAACAAATTGTCGAATCATTCGGCAACCTTCTCTTCAGTTTGGAACAGCTGGGTTTACGCCACACTTATCGAGTGGTGTATCGTTTTTGCGAACTCGAGAATATCGACTACCTGGTGCTGAGGTATCTTCGCACCGGCTTATTACCATTCGAGGAGTTTTCCGAGGAGTAGTAGTTCAACGCGGAACTACTATTTACGAATATCAAGGAGATGGTCTTTGGCGCCGTTACAGATTCGGTCGCTCTTGCAGTCAGGCGCAAGAGGTTGAGTCTTAGGATAAGACGAGGAAAGAAAGAGAATCTTAGATAGGCGGCTGTACTTAATTTAATAATTTATTGTATTGATTATTGGGATTAAGAACCCCTGTAACAGGGTTAACTGCCATCAGATTTAACTCAGATTGAACCCAGATTAAACTCAGCATTGATATTCACTGTTACAGCAACGTCTGAAGGTCTATTTGCACTGCCTGAAGGGTGTTTATGCCTTCTTGGCGCGATTATCATCGTATTGCACTCGTTCTTGGCACAATACTTCGAACCATCGATTGTGTATATCTTCAGCTTCCCAGTGGAAATCCCCCTTTGGCAGAGTTAAAAGCATCGCAAAGCGAACAATGACATATTATCCATCCTATGACATCAGTTGCATGTGCTTGTTCCACCGCTAGGCGTTGGTAGCCGTGTTGGATGGTTGCACAGTTGGGACAACTTGAGAACTACTCAGTTTGCTTCGAGATGCACGAGGTCTGAGCGGTAAATGTGGTATGTGATGCCAAAGTAACGCCCGGTGTCGCAAAGTATCGTCACCGCGAGTACTAGATCTCGTCTCGAGGCTCCTCATTCCTGAGGTGCTTGGCGGATGTGCAACATGAAGGCTAGGCCGTTTTGTGTTCATTAACCAACAACACCCAGGATATGAATCAAATTGCAAGAACTCGAGTATATATATCCCTTCTTCCCGCCTACACCTCCATTCTCTCTTCTTCCCGCCTACACCTCCATTCTCTTTGCTTCCTGTATTAAACACACCGCCAGCATCCTGAACTATATCGACATCACGTGACTTGCACAAAACAACGCCTCTCGTTCCAAAACACACCTGATAACCTACACAACTTTGTACGTTCACTCTGGGCTTCCTTCCGCTGCATTCAACTGTATCATAATGCTAACGCCTCGGATGTAGATTCATTTTCAACTCGCAGCGATGGCAACAAAGGGCAGCTGCAAAGGCAACGGGAAGGCAACTGCCAGGGCAAAAATGCCGACATTGGTTAGAAATCGATGCCTGCCATTGGATCGGGACTGTATACGGGGATCCATCTCGGAACACATCCGTGGCCTCATACCGATATACAATGTTCGCGGCGTCAAGGACGAGAGGGCCTGGGACCTCTTCTATGATATAATCATTCTTGATCCAGTCATGACTCGCCACTTTTCACACTTCCAGCTAATGTGGCCTACACCGCAGGAGCAGGAGTTCACCTTTTCGGGAGTGGTGGGCAGCCTTCGGCTCATATATGGGGCAAATGTTTGACAAAACCTGCGACCAAATGAACAATTGGAGGTGGGACAACACCCGTGCCTTCGGGGATCAAGTCGATCGCTCGAATCCGCAGACAACCAGCTCGGGAAAGGTTGAATGGACCGGCGAGCGTTTCTCTTGGTACGGTAGCGATGATCTCAGGGCAAAGATTGAGCCGCCAAGCTGCCGGCAGTACAAGCCAGGCGACTTCCTGGCCGTTAGACCGCTGAATTGGGGTAGGATAATCGACGACGATGATGATGATGAGAACTGGGTGGATCCCGGAGTGTCGAGCGGTGGACGGAGCCGTCCTGGCGATGACAATGATAATGACGACGGCGAGGGTGAGGAGGACACGCAGGGCGGTGAGAAAGGAACGGGGAAGGGAAGGGAACAAAGGATGGGAAGGGGAAATGGAAGGGGAAGGGGAAGGGGAAGGGAAATGGTAAAGGGAAAGGTATTGTTAAACAAACCTCAGGGGGAGATGATATCTCTCGTGCCGTTGCTTCGCAGTTGCAGATGGAAATGTCAGAGGCAGACTTGGACACGGAAGGCGAACCGGAGCAGGTATATTTAGAGCCGGAAGCATCGCCCACCGTGTCAATTTCCTCAGATGATGATACCGACACTACCGAGTTGGACGGCGAATATGACTCAGAACATGATTCTGATGTCGATATGCACATGGAGGATGATGTGGACGCGCCGGATGGCGTTGATTTACACGGCGATGTGGATATGGAAAGGGACGGTGACGATGAAGAGGAGGATGATGAAGAGGAGGAAGATGAAGAGAAGGAAGATGAGGAGGAGGAGGAGGAGGAGGATAGGGATGAGGATGATGCCAAAGAACCTCGGACAATTGGCCAGGGAGAGATGGTAAATACATCGGCTGACGATGTAGATACCATGGTAGATGATGAGCGAATCGTGCTACCTGAGCAAGGCCAGGAGATGCGCGAGCATAACCCACGGCCACAACCTCCGGCGCCTGCCCCACGACCACGAACTCCGGAGACTCATCCCCTCAGTGAGCTGGAGTATTTGGGGCTTGTGACGCCTCCAAAACCTCGCCCGGCGGTGCCAACTCTGCGACAAGCTGAGGCAGCCGGGAACACCTCAGATGCGGATGTGGATCAGCAGCTGCTGATTGAATCAGCAGGTGGCGACAGTCTCCCCAATGTCCCTCTCCCCGATGTCCCTCTCAGTGATGTCCCTCTCCCTGATGTCCCTCTCCCCGATGTCCCATACCCTGAGGCGCGCCTGGATGGCTCTTTAGGCGAGGAGTGATCCACTCCTCCCGTTCCAGAGAAGGCGATGGTTGTTGCATTCGGGTTAGGGTTGGGTTCTTGTCCTGTTCGTGTCCATTGTTCTAATCTATCTATCTCAGGCATTGATTAATACACGCGTCGCGAGGTTTTTGGATCGCTCAAGGTTTATTTTATTTATGGGTTTTGTATTGGTTTTATTTTATTGGTTTTATTGTATTCATAGTATTATGGGACATCGCGCATGCAGAGCTTTTGCAACTCCTGGCGTGTAAGGAACCTCCTTGTGATGGTGTTGAGGCTCAATAAGTTGGCTGAAAGTATTGTGAGCTAACACACGAGGTTTCTCAGGCCCGGCACCAACTTTCGTCCGTTTGTACAGTGTATACTCCACTCCTCGCATGTCGTCGACAATGCCAGAGAAGACGCCTTGCCGTTGCCCTGAATTTTCATGCCGAAAGAAGTTCACCTCAGACAGCTGGCAACTTAAACATATCAAATTACACCTTCCTGAACACCTTCAAGTTGCACACCAGAAGAATGAGACTATTCGCAGCGTGCCCCGACGCGTTGAACCCGCTCAGCATCGTGAATGCAACGCTAACAAAGATTCAGTCAAAGACTTGGACACGTTTCCCCACCTCGAACACATTGAAACCATTGCAGACTCGGAGTCTCAACCACCGCCGCATCTGCCGCAGATAGAAATATACCCCGGCGCCGGCGCTCCACTGATCGATTACATTGCTGAGCCATGGGAACGCGACGCTCATGGCTGACTTGAAACCAACCTACAAAACAATCCCTACTACCCGTTTGCGACGCATGAAGAGTACATCTATATCCTGCGTGGGATCGAGAGGAAGGGCATGAAGACGTACTATGACAACGTGTTGAAGGAAGAAAACACCGCTCTGTGTTTCCCAAGCTTCAAAAATGGGGATGGCGTCCAGAAGCTGGTGGCTAGCATGCCATATGATCAGGCTCTCGGGGAGTGGGAACTACACACTCTCGAGGATATGAGATGGAATGACAATCCCTAACGCCCTATCAAATACTGTAGTCGACACATCATCAAACGCATGAGATGGTTGATGCGGCAGCCAGCCTACACCGAGCATCCCATTTTCGCCCCTCAGCGTTGCTTTAACAGCGATACGCCCCTGAAACGCCTCTATACCAAAATGCACACTGCGGACTGGTGGTGGGAGACACAGGTCAGGAGAGATACTCGAGGATATTAACGTACTAATCGACATCCAGTCAACGCTCAGAGTGGGGGATACACTGATTTCCTTGATCTTCATGTCCGACGGAACACATCTCTCGAATTTTCCTGGCGACAAGAAAGAGTGGCCTGTATATATGACAATTGGCAATCTGTCTTCGAAGATCCGCCAGATGCCCTCGAAGCACAGCGTCGTAATGGTCGCACTCCAACCGATCCCAATCCAGAACCACTAAATTCCTCCGAAGCTGCTGGATGAGCAGCAGCAAACAATCTCAGAGGTGCTGAACGAAGTACAAGGGCGGCTACTACAGCCACTCACCTTTAAACACAATCCCAGCGCCGGGAGCGGGTATTTCAACATTCTCTATGCAGATGGCAACTTCAGGCATTGCAAACCGGTCTTAGCAGCATGGTTTGCAGATTGCCCAGGGTATAGCGACCTACATCATCTCGAGCGGCATGTATGTTTTTGGTGCTATTGTCCAAAGAACGAACTGGGAGAGTATGTTCATCCTGACAAGCAACACCGCGGGCAGGATCACGACCTATATAGAACGATCAGCAATGCCAACACCAAGGCAGCCAATGCCGAACTCTTGTCGCGCCATGTTCACCGAGGATTCAACGTGTTTCGACATATTCCCCGTATTGTGTGAGACCTCCCTAAGCCCGACCTCCTCCATACAATGAAGATCGGCATGCTTGACCGCCTCCAGAAGTGGATTTTCCACTTCATGAAGACGCACGAATGGCTCGACAAGTACAATGCAACCTGGTTATCCGTGCCTGCTTACCACGACCTCACACCAAAAAATAAGCCATATGAGGAAGTTTTTCAATGGAATGGGAAGGAGATGAAGGAAATGAGCCGGTACCTGCTTGGAGTTGTAACCCAGTCTCTACGAGGCAGAAACCCCACTCAGCGTCCCATATTAAATTGCGCAATTGAGTGCACACAGGCATTGTTATAATTCTATATGTATGCTCGATATAAATCTCACAATCATGCAACATTGAGCTACATGGAGGATGCCCTGCATCGTTTTCACACCTTCAAAAATATTTTCTTACTCGGGCGAGCCGGCAAAAAGGCAAAGGCAAAAGCCAATGCCCAGTGAACGGAACTCGTGAAGAAGCGAAAGGTAGACCATGAAACCAATGTTGAGACTTGGATGCGGTCCAAGAATCGGCGCGAAATGAACGCCTGGCCGGATTATATCAGCCACGAGATAGATATTTCCAAGGAGTTAGAAGCCGACTTCCACTTTCCGAAGATCCACTTCATGTCTCATTGGGCCGAACAGATTCGTCGATACGGAGCCTTGCAACAGTATTCTGCTGATAGACCTGAACAAGCACATAAAACGAACCTCAAGGACGGTTGGAACGCCTCCAATTACAATCTCAACAACCTGCCACAAGTAATCACCTTTCAGTGTCGCACCCTCTGCTTCGAAATGAGAGAGCTCAATCTGCAAGCCCTCGCTCAGTGTCGGGAGAACAGTGCTGCCGCCTGCAAAGTCTTCCCTTCCTGTGCTGATCTGGGTGCCCCCCTTAGCCCCCAGTCATATGTGAAGCCCGAATTCATGGGACTCCAAAACCACCGTGATGGAAATCATCCTGACGCTATGATCAAAGACTTTAGAGCATTACTCGAAAATACGCAAAACGCAATGCACCGCGCAGCAATATACAGCGGCACGCGGGAGTATATAAAGCATAAGAGTCGTAACAAAACATATATATCGGATGAATAACTGCACGCAATGGAGCTCTGTATTTACCATGGTATTAAGGTTCAAGTTGAGGGTTTAGAAGGTGAACGCATATCTAAGATGTGTCGATGCACAGGAAGCCAGAGCAGGCGCGGAGGGGATCGACGGAACAGCTGGGAATGGGTAAAGCAACGCCCGGGGCGGTGTCATGGCGCGCTGAATGGGCGTCTCCTGTGGCAACTGCAACGACTATTCAAAATGAAGCTCCTAAACGAGGATGCAGGTGTCGTTGAGTACTGGTTAGCCCTGGCGCTTACATCAATACCTGAAAACTCGGGTAACTTGGATCCCGTCTCGAAATTTGTTCACGTGAGAAAAGCACCGGCAGCCGTTGATTTGCAAGTTTTCAGCGTGGGAAACATCGTCAGCTGCGCACCTGTAATTCTAGAGATAACTACTAGTAGTAAGACAGGAGACTAACGGAACGAGCGATGGATTGTCAGTAGCCACATAGATCTGGCGACTTGGAATGATTTGTACAATTAGTAAAGAGAGAATTGCATTTTGCACGCAGGTAGAAGGAACGCGAGGAGAGATTTTCGCAACGTCGGCCATTGCATTGCAATCCCGATGCAAGCGCGTACCCAATGAACCAATTCCAACGTATGGCCACAGTTGGCCACAACCCCAGAGTGTTTGTTTAAAATAGGAGACCAACAGAGCGAAATGAAACAGAGAAACCGCGATCTGAGGGCGATATGCAACCCCACGCGTGGTATTGAGGCCGGGCATGGAGTAATCCACCACCGGGGTGTCTCTGACGGCTCTGACGTAGCGCATCCACTCTAACGGAGCCATTCAGCCTGGACGGAAATATTTTTTGCTGATGTGCGATCTACAGATGCAACTTGACCTAGGAAGAATTGCACGAAGAGTATATGTGATTTTACGCACCCGGGCAAATGATGAATGACCGTCTTTATGGCCAGATTTCATACCACAGTTCCCTTTCCAATGCCTTCAAATTGGAACTGAGACACAATGTTATACAATCTTGGGTAGAAATGAAGGCAGCAACCGGGAAGAATACTGCAGAGTGCGTAATTCGACTGGCTGAATTAATTCCCGCTAGCCTGGTTTCGGTTTGTTATGCCCCATTGCTAATCAGGATACTTATACTTCGGAGGGATCCAATGGAAATGAAAGAGTGGTAGATGCGAAGGCAGGTGGGAAAGTGATGGATAGTAGTATTAATGCAAGTTCTGATTGAGTGAATAGAAGTAATTATATTCCACATACTTGTTGGGTCCCAATGCTTGTCTGTGAAATACCTAACATCACAATCAATTTCTGGTGTGCCGGAGTATGAGCCCATCAGCCCAACTTACCTCAGAGCAACTGAAGGAGATCACTGAGGAAGAAATAAAGACCAACTAAGTTGCAAGAGAGGTTCAGAAGCAAGTGGATGGCGAGAAGATCCTCCATCCAGATAATACCAGCTAAGTGTTAGGCACTGTTCTCAACACAAACCACAACGAATTTGAACGCGAGTGTGTTGGGGAGGCCATCAGGCTGCCAAATCCCCAACCGATTTGTGAATCAACAGATGACAGTGTTGCGGGCGACAAGAATTCAATTGCTGGCCCGCACGGAACCAAGGCTCTGGCACACCAGGTTTGGGCTACATGGTTCAGACTGAGGAGGTGGGTTTGGGGTGGTGATATGCCAGGAGCACTGGTGGCGGATGAAATGGGTCTTGGAAAGACTTTCACCTTGGTGGCAGCAGCAATGATATGCAAACTGCAGACTGACAAAGTTGTAATGGGGTTACCGCTGTTGATTTTGTGCGGGAATACCCTTGCACAGTGGGTGAATATGGTACAGTACGACTTTCCCGGGAAAATTGGTGAAGGACAGGAATTGCATCCATTGCGGAGACATAATTCAGCGCCCCGCCGCCTCATAGAGGTCCAGAAAACTCCACCACAGGGGCATCCAGCACTAACATCAGCCCTGGAACTGATCCTCGTGTAGCCAATGCCCGGAGTTGCAGAGAGGTTCAAGAGTGTCATTGATGAGATGACATATGCAACAGATTTCAAACTCATTAACTAGTTGCACACGGAAAATGCGAATCTCACCCATGAGGATCTGAACACCAGTCCTGACAAGCTGGAAATCCGATGGAATATCCACCTTGTTTCATATGATAACCTAACATCCAGAGCGAAACCATCAAGCAATGACCAACTCTCACACGGTTCATGGAGTTTTGGGATTTGTGATCATTCTCATCTGTGTAAGACGAAAAATCGTGTGAGCTGGTGAATGGCAATGAATGCGAGAATTCGATTCAAACTTCAGGTAACTGCAATGCCCCGATTCCATTCACTCTATCAATGGTGTTTTCCGACAATGTGGCTGTTTTCAGGTGCGCCTGAAGATCCAGAGAATGATACTGTGATGGAAAAGCACTGCACTGAGGCACTCTATTCCACATTGAAAAATTTGATGCATGCCATCGGGACTGAAATTATACACACTCAACTGGACACGGCACACCGGATGATCATAATTGCAATGCCCTGGACGATCAGGAGGCGGTCAAACTCGAAACTGGCGAATGGGAAACCACTAGTTCTCATCTCGAAGGAGAATGCACACCTTGTTGATCTCGAATGGAGTGAAGTAGCACAAGCCACACTGAAGACCCTTGTGGAGAGATATACTTCACAGGGCTCTTCAGGAGGGTGGAGGGTACCTCGATGGCAGCTGGCATGCTTCTCATTGGTATTCGGAGACACTGAGGATCGGAATGACATTTCAGGACAAGGGTATGATGAATGGCAACTCAAAACTTGGGTGGATTCTCCAATTTTCCGATCGCTGAGAGACACATTTCTGCCAATGCTTGTCAAGGAACATGCGGAGTATCCCGCTCCTGACAAAGACCAAGCATTACATGAGGCACTCCTGCACAAGCCTGAAAGTAATAAAAGCGCCTTGCCACTTGCACATCCTGTTCAAAAGGCGGTGCTATTTCGTCCGCTGCCAGGCCTAGTTGGTCATTTGAAGTGTTGGCTCACAAAGTGTTTTGAGGATCATTTGGATGTTTTCCACATGTACACGGAAATGGGCAATGATGAGCGCACAGAAATGCGGCTCAAATTCCACGATTCGCCAAATCCCTCTGTATTTGTAACTACATCCACAGTGGGTAGTACGGGCCGAAATCTCACAGCAGCAAACAATGCGGTAATAACTCAGACCTTCTGGGTATTAAATGAGCGGCGGTAGGCTTTTGCCCGGGTTGTCCGTCTGGGGCAATACAGAGTCCCACACACATGGCTATTGAACACAGGACCAAATGGTTATGATAACAGAGCAAGTGATCTCCACCAGCTCTCTGGAGTGGCCCAAATGAGAGTCCTGCATGGCCTGATGAGCTGTCCAAACATCACATCTTCGCTGACATACCGGATTCTGGAGGGTCGGAAAAACCATACGAAGCAGTGTATGCAGCAACGAGAGGTAGCGCCATCAGATGGTCAGGATGAACGATAATTATCTGGGCAGTGTAATCATGGTATGCCTCTGTCAACGTTCAACCAACACGATCTTACCAACTGATGCAACCGAGTAAAATGTTCTGGAGGATATGGCGCTCATGAGAAGTCTAGAAGTATTGGTTAGATCTCGATTCCATTTTGTGTTAGTTGATTATAGTGATGAATATGAGATGAAGTCAATGATAAACAGATATCTGGTAAACTGTAACATAGCCTCATTTGGATGATCCATTATGTGATGGAAAACAGGTGAGCCGGTTTAATGGTTGACTAAGTTAAATTCTGCGGTGCAGTACATCTGATTTTGTGCCAATCTGTTACAGCTGCAGTCACATATCCTGTTCATCGTATATTGCCCGTGTGGAATTGTGATACCAAAATCTGCCAACGGGATTCCAGTTATCCAGTGCACTTGAACCTCCATGTGTGATTCAAATTATTTGTTTTTTCTCAATGTCAGGCGCACTGGAAACTAGAATTGTGAAAGAATTCGGGATATTCACTGAATCAACCATGCTGAATAATTCACAGTCAATTGCACAAGAGAATCGCTATCAACATCTCGACTCCCCTGAGACAGATCCAGCACAGTATATCTCCAATCATCCGGGGATAGAAAGACTTTCTACGCGATATCGAGTTGAGGTATCGTATCCCGAGGCACAGCTCGCGTATTCCTGGCTTTTCCAAAGAATACAGCCGAGTATTCCCTCGCTCAGGAATGATGTTCAGGTACACCTCAGATCCACTCTCCTGTCGAGTGCAATGGTCTCAGATTTGACACAGCACACCTGTTCTATTCAAAGGTTGATTTCGACAATCAGGCACTCATCATTCACATATCATCCCACTCCAGGCACGCCTCTGCACTGTGTATACCCACTTCGCATTTCTTTTGAACGATTCATTTTGCTCAATGCTCTGAATCTGTGGCTCCCAGCACACCGAGTGTCATCTGTCAGACACTAAACCTTTAGGTTCAGGTGTGGCTCATCCTGCTCGGCCCCAGCTACTATCTGAATCAATGCTTGATCAGTATGTAAAGCCCACCGCTTAAATGCCATAACTGTCATGCTACGTGTCAACCTATTCTTTCGAGGATGTTGTCTACCACACGCTTACCGTAAATGCGCAGCACTGGGCGATATGTAACCACACTTCGCTGGATTTGGTCCAAGAAGTATGTTCCGACCTTACATTTCCAAGATCCTAAAATAGTTTCTGTCATTTTGGCTCCATCATTGAGCTGCAGCTTCAGAGATTGAACCTCGAAAGACAGCATCTGCTCTGAGATTCTGCTGACGACCAGCAACTCCCGCTCACCTGTATGCGACACTTCCTCGAATAGGCATAAATTCACAATGCATCTAATGCAGAATTAACTCCATTGTGACTAACTTGGATGTTTTGGCAGCCAAAAACCAGTATCTTAAGATAGATTGTGTGAACCAATTTCCATCATGAGAGCTCGAAGAGACAGAATCTGAATGCCACTCTCTGCTCACTGGCTAAATCGGTGACTGGCAAGCTCCTGCCCAACGCGTATCTTGAACGCCTGAAGCTGGCGACAAATCATACAGAGGCAACACCCCGTTTTCGCCAACATCCAATCGCAGGAGTACATGGAGAACAAATCGTGACGAAAGCACGAGTATAGAATAGGCAGTTTCTCAGCGGCCAACAAACTGTCAAAGTAAGGCGAGGCTGCAATCGCAGCCATTGGATTGTATCCTGACGCCAATCCAATTGTAGCTGAACTTCAATTGACCGGAACTGCCCCGTTTTATCGGGTATTCCACTGTCAGGTGAAGCCTCATGACGCATTCATATCGTTCTTATGCACTGCTTTGAACGCCAATATTTATGTTAAGTCAACATTGAGACTCATAATGTGTTTGTGATTAAATGATGCGGTATTTACAAGATATTATGCACAACATCTTAATGTGAGTGACTATGTATGACCCATTCACAAGCAATCTTGGCATTGACGAGAACTGGAATCGATTAAATTACCACTGAGTCTGCATTGTACCAGTATTCGTTCTCGCTCTATGTTGAATCACTTCTTTGTAAACCCAAATTCTCCGTCCTCTCTTACACTGACTGCAAACATAGTGTGACTTCAGCAGACTCGGACTGCTGAAAGTGATGTTCTGCACATGATATTGCCTCATCGACCACAAACTCTGCTGCAGAATCCTAAAACAACTGAATATCATAAAAACAGGGTGTCCTTCCGACTGGTATACCGCATTCAGAGATTCATATTTATCCACTTTGAGCAACAAACATAGTTTGAAGCAATGTAACTTCGACTGTTGCCACTCACCAAGGACCGAAAATCTATCCACTGTCGAAGTCCTGCAAGATTCTTCAACACACCGGCAATTTTGTGCCACACAGCCTCCTCTCATATGTTCGAACCAGAGGCATAATGAACTTCCTTTGGCGGAGTCCTATGCATGGGCGATCATGATCAACCCATTTCCCAGTATTCCACATACGCCCGGCCCTGACAGTGAGTTGGTGATACAACAATGTTAATGTCTTGAGTTCTTCAGGTGAGTCGAGATCTTCAAGTGCATCAGGTTCACATTCTAGGTATGTTGGCTTAAACTGACCTCCTATTTTTGCATCAATAGCGTACTTCGATACGAGTGCTAACATTCGGGAATTGGGTGCATGAAGAATCCATCTATTCTGGTGCACCTGACGCTTCTGGAATCAGAACACAGAACTAGCATCGACAATATGAATATGAACTGCTGACACTGTCATCTGGACTGTTAGCAGGCATGCCTCAAATTGCATCCTCCTCGGCCGAGAGTCACTTTTTTCAGGCACGCCTTGAATTGCATCCTCCTCGACAGCCTGTTACTTTGTTGTTCTATTTTCCCATTATTCTATTAAACATCATACTATATATACTCTTATATGCGTCTGTCTACATTGCCCAACTTCACTTCATCAACATGGAACCTACGGCCAGCCAGGTGAGGAATCACTATTCACAGAAGAATCAAGAAGCACACGTTGAGAGAGCACATTCATGTGCATTCAAGAAGACATCCAATTTTCATTGCCGATCAAATGTTTGAACTCCAACCCATCCTCCGAGTATAGTGTTAGAGATAGCACATGTCTGGGCTATAATTCTTGTAAAGCGGGAAGATGACCATACCAATGGTGAGTTCAGCAACGACAACAGTGAGGGCCCTGCAGAGTCGACTTTCTCATCCCTTATGGAAGAAGACGATTTAGACAACCAGCAGGAGGTTCTACATCAAGACCAGGTGCGTCATAATGAAACATTAGAAATGACAAGAGATCCACTGCCAAAGAAATCTAACCATGCCGATACTGTCATTGTCCGCACATCCCCTCCAAACCTGCGACATCCAGCCGGGGCCATAGCACCACCATTGCTCAACCGCCAACAGTCAACCATCAACATAGTACACGAGTCTGACATTGTACTTGCCCGGTCACTCCCGCTTCCCAAGGCTGGTGGAGACCAGCACATTCCTCATCCAACGGCCGGTGGGGATCACAATATTCCTCAACCCCAGAAGGCTACTTTTGAGGTAGCGAAATGGTTCATGGAGGCAATCTTATTCTCAATGACCCCCTGGACAATCACTTCCAATGAGAAGTACTCGATGGGTGATGAAGCATGGCAACTAGCCATTGAAGCTCAGGATCGTCAGCTGGCATTAGCAGGTGCTTCTGTAGGTACACCATGTGTGTGTCAATTGCCAGGTGGTCCATCTCTTAAAATCAATCCACAAACCCAAGAAGCTGTAAGTGTTCACTCTGTTTTCTGCTACTCAATTGGACTTCCGATGATACTAAACCCCAACAATATACATGGTTGAACCTGAAGATTAGGACAATTCGAGGGCGTTTGGCAGATGGAGCTCGTCGAACTATTGTCCGTCATTGCCTGTTGGATTTAGGATGAGAGAAACAGCTTCGAATCCAGGGTATGGAGCTCCTGTTTGACGATGCTTATCTGTCGAAGGTCATCAATGATAAGAAATCATGGTTCACGTGGATTGAAGTGCCTGACTTAATATAACATCAATTGTTCTTCATCTCCAATAGCTTGGGGCGCCAGCCAACCACATCGCAGTTCATCCAACCTCTCGCACCACAGACGTTAGCGCTTGTGGCCGCAGCTATTCATAGTGCGCTGTCCGAGTATGCCACAGGAATGAAGGTTACAGTTATGTTTACTCAAGTTGAATATGGAGGTAAAATTTGCCTTTCCACAGTGATAGATTGTATTACTGCAGAAGCCACTGGACTCGTCAATTACACATGGTGGGCTGCTTCATACACCCCCCCCCCCCGCGTGGTGATCCTCGACTATAATAGGCACTCCTCAATGACCATCGGCAATCCTCAGTCTGGATTGGCGCTTCGACATTTCATTCAGCGCTCCATACTACCTGGACTGCCGTTGCTCATCCTCCAGAATGGGCGCACCTCAATCCCCTCATCGACCTCGATTAGGAGCGCCTCGATTACATACCAGACTCTTTACCTCCCTCACTTTTCAGCGATGCTCAGCATGGATGGGCTGCTCCGCAGGATTGGTGATCCTTCCTGTGGATATGCGCCCCACAATTCCATTCCGCACTCCTCCATCACTCCCCTTGCCAACCCTGCACTCCACATCAGGCACTCCTCCTGTCCTGGTGGCGCTCCTCTTTACCCCGCGAATTCATCGTATTGCCATTCAAACTCCATTTTGATTCACGGCGGGCTAACCGCTTGATTCCAACCAGTTAGATATCACAAATTGAGCCAAACAACATGGGAATTCAATTTCGCCCACTTGCCAGGCCGGAATCATTCGGAAATACAAGGAGAGCCCCCAGCTTCTTAGCCCTGTTGATGAATCGTGTGTTCCTGCGTTTGTCGGTCATCATGAGATGGGAGATTTAGTGAATGACATTGAGACCATAATCGATTGATATCGTTCGATCGCAGAGTTCGGTTATTGTTTCTGGTCTACCTGCTACCATTTGTTAAACACTCGTCATTGTCTTTGGTTCTCCTTAATGTAGCGATGCAAACACAGGAATGTTGAATGAGATGCTGCGTACTACAGTATGATTTAGAAGTTGATAATGAACAATGATCTATGCATCATACATGGAGGGAATTCGTATGGCTCGTGTACATCTGGAGAATCTCAGATAACGCCTGACGTCCTTCCAATGAATATCCCTGAGAACCTAGGCATCTGTTGAATTTAGTTCAGGATTCCCGCATTGGTAGGGCGACGGTTCAAGGTGCTCCCAAACGTATCACAACCGCTCCCATGGTGCTGGTGTACCAATCATCAGAGATCCCAGTTACTCCGAAGGCCGGCCGGAATGCCCTCCTAGGGTCTCATTCTCTCCTGAAATTGATGCTTCTAAGTTTACACTCCGCCTCCTCTCACACACTCCTGGAGGCTCCCAGTGAGTAAAATACATTTTGCTGATGTTGTAGGACCGAAACTCGCCGCTTAGGAATATGTGTGATTCGGCTGAGCGATGCTCAAAGGGATTTCATGCTTGCATCTGTGTTAGGCGTATCTAATCACCTTCTCTGTATACTCTTTGGAGGCATGGAGGGTAATTGACTGAAATTGTCTGATTTTGTGTAGTCACGACGTGTCAATTGAAGTGGTGAATTCTCGTGATCTCCTGAGTGAAACATATCCGATTTCTGAAATAACAAATATACTATAAGGGCGCATATGCCGGCGCTCGGCAGTATAAGGGTACGGTATTAAGTATTCGGTTGCACACGGGTGTGAGTGAGATTGAGGGTAGATGAAAGTATAAGGTATTCAATACGCAGCTAAGTCTCCCTCACGATTTTGACATACGGTTGGTGGTTACTCGGCGGTGGACACCTTACATGACTGTCCGGAAACCCTTACCATGTATACCTGACAATGCCGTTACATCCTATGATCAATATCTCTCTGTAGGTAGTCTGGGATGCAGTGAGTATCAGTGAATCTGCAGCTGGTAGCTTCCATTTCAGCATAAGATAGATGGATCTGTAATTCCACATGCTGGTCAGCGGTCATAATTGCTGATCGAATATTCTATTCTTCTCTCATTGGATCCACTCATTCAAGCGGTGTTGGGAATAGTCTTCTGGGACTGGTTTCTTACACCGCATATCCAGAAGAAGTCGTCTATGAGATTGGAATAATTTAGCACAAACGTTTCATTCATACTCTGTCATGTTATGGATTCCTTTGGTTATTAACACTGTGGCTTTCTGTTGATCCATATTGGACCATCTAGTTGCAACTTGTCACACTCTATTCCGAGATAGCTGTCATTGCCTATTGATTCATATAGTAACATTTTCGGCTCAGGATACATGAATTTCCATTACAGCAAAAATTTCATGAATCGTTTTGATCTGGTAACTAAAGGGATTCTGTTGCCAACTGTTTGTTGACTGTGGCCTTTAGAGAGTTAGATATTTTCTGTTCTTGAAGAATACTTTTCTTCTGGTACCATAGCTTTAATACATTCTCTAGTGCTGTGAGGGATATATCACAGTAAGATTGAAGGCAAGTAAGGAGTGGGAAGTCACATATTTTCTGCGCTGAATCTATTATGATTTCATCAGAGGCCATTTCTGCTGCAGTTTTCCAGTTATTACTGAAGTAGACAAGAATTGGTGTGCAATTCACTGCAAGTGTTCTGATGGTACCCCAGATGTCTGTTACCTGCTAGGTGCCAGATTCAATGATCTGAACTGTGTAGAGTATTGCTGGGGAAGTGGATATTATAGTTCTGATGTGAATACATTAACATATTGATAATATACATTTCTAGCTTTCCGGTATTTCAGCAGATAGTTCACTATATAACCTTTACTAGCCACTGCAATAGCTGATCTCTTATATCAGACTGCGACATGTGATAGAGACTGCAATGAGGGTATTGCCAGACCTGGTTGGGGATTGGCTGCATACACACCACATGTAGACCCGTAATATTGGTTTCCTCCAGAAACTTCTGGTAACGATAATGATCAGGTACATAATAGAGTAGTCGAAGTGTTAAATAGCCATTCGGTACACAACTTGGAAGTCGTCATATCTAGTGTTAGCAATGGGTCCGGGTAACCCGCCAGCGGTGCAGGTTATGACCGGCTGTTCGGTTCGGTTCGGTTTCGGACCCTGCCAAAATCCGGACCCGCTTTGTCTTGGCGGGGTTGTCACCCGGACCGGACATAAACCCGCGGTTTTTTGGCCGGGTTCTATATACAGCAGAGCCTCATTTTCGCGCACCCAGAACTTTGGCTCCAATTAAGTATTTGAGTTCTGAGTGTCTCACAATATGATATATATGTAAAAAGATGCATTGTTGCATGCCCTTTCACCTCATATTCTCCACTTTGTGATCCAATCAATATTCGTTGCGTCACTGCGAAAAACGCCCAATTTTCAGTGTTACTCTACAGCAACTCCACAAATGTTGACTGGATAAAGTGGAGAATAGGTGGTGAAAGAGCATGCAACACTGCATCTTTTACGTATATATCATATTGTGATACGATCAGAACTGAAATACTAAAATGGAGCCAAAGTTCGGAGTTGGCGAAATTGTGGAACCGGCCAAACAACCACAGGTTCGGTGTGATTCAGTTTTTTGCTGGGGTAAAACCCATTGCAACAGTTCCAGTTCCGTTCCAACCTGGACCCGGAACTGAACTGCGGATTTGGAACCGTTGCTAACACTAGTCACATTGGGTCTGAGCCAAATTAAACCTGACCAACCATGACTTGAACAGAATACTCCTGAATCCAGGCATCTGACAGTGGGTCACATTCTCTCCAGAATATATCAGAAAAGTTACATTTCATGCCAAAACAACTTAAGCCATAATTCTGGAGTGGGGACATCTCAGTGATAGCCACATTATGCCATGCTTCAGCTGTGTTTTTGGCATGTTCCAGCAGACATGGGATTAGCCCAACAACATTACAATGTGATATTTCTGGGGTCTAGTGGACATTTTTTCGAAAATTAACAATTGTATGATACTGGGGCTAGGCATGCTGGGTAACCAAAATATCAATCGGTTCAGTCAAGTTGGATGCCCAAACTACTGGCATACTTATTGCCCCGGCAGGAAGTTGTTCCTATGTATTCTACCACCAATTGCCTATATGTATCTGGCTGTCTATTCCATCACTCTCCAAGTGAGCAAAGCAAATCTGTTCAAAACCAAGATCTGCCTGGAATGGAAGATGTAACAAGAAGCACTGGATGCATTCGAAAATATCCCAGTAGTATAATATTCTGAAGAGATATAAATCAACTTCAATTCAAGTATCATCAAAATGACAGAAATAGAACTCTGAGTGGAGATGTTGCAGGGTATCTGTGAATTGGAATGATTCGCTTTTGAAGATAATCTGTACACCAGTCAGAGGTCAATGTATCTAAGATTTTGTATTCCAGCTTGATGTATGAGTCTGTTGAATCCCCTGTGTATACTGAATAGGGTACTATACTTTCCACTGTTCTGAGTACGTATGATGCGTATTGTATAATCCAGTTCCTTTTAAACATGCTTTCCACACCAGACTATCAACTCTTACTGCCCACTGAAGCACAGTTGCCTTTGTTGAATCAGGGTTACCCGGTAGATCAGACTTCAGAAGATGAATGGGTTGTTAGTAGAAAGCAGGTTCAGGGAGAGGTGTGCTATAACATTGCCTTTTGATTGATTATTTGCCAAATAGCTAGTCAATGGCTCTGAAGTTTCACTAATTGAAGTGAAACCAAGGTGGCTCAGGTTGATTCCTGCCTGCTGAGGGTAAAATCTTGTTGGGTCAATCTGCATGATTCATCGATATTTGGTGATATTGTGAATGCTGAGCCTCCTACCTGTTCTCGGTCACAAATATCACTTTGCAGATGAAGCATTTGATATGTTTCCGGCAAGTATTTACCTGGTCTGGGTAATGTTCAGTGTAAATTTTTGGACAAATCGTGTTGATGATTGTTGGGATCATGGATCACCACATCAGGAAAATTTAAAATTACTCTAAAATTATATCTGAACAACTCAGCAACTCTGAACAGCCACACCAATCCTCCCAGGAGCTTCTAAATGTGCCCAGATTGGCTGAATACAAAGGGATGTGCTCTCAGATTCTCCAAAACTACCTCTCCAGAGCTCCTAAGTGTTTCAAAGCTTGACAAGCAGAAGCCAAGAACATTATGAAGAGTGTATAGTCACTTTCAAAATGGTACAAAATCAAGCAATTAGAATGCGCAATTTTCCAAGCTATTGGAAATATTGGCCAGGTCCCTGAGACTATTCCAGTATATCTTGAACCTGAAGCCATTCTGTTTCAGTGTGATTAATATAATGTTTACATCAAATAGTATAATTTCAAATACTTTCTAACTTCTGCCGGCCTTCATTCTGGTGTTATGATTTATATACAGTCTGGCAGGTATCTAAATCAATGTGATTATACACAAGCCATATGCTGTTGGTTCCATCTGGCACAGCATTCTCTCACACCAAATGTGCCAAACCAAAAAATGTTCCAATGAGTACAATATACACCTTGTCAGTCAATTTGACAACCTAGCTGAACGCATCAACACAATCAGCCGAACCATGCAAGTCATTGTACTTTGTTGGAATCACCAACACATAGTTCGGTGCTGAAGAATGCAATACCGATTGTTGAAGCTTCTCACACCTCTTCGGACAGGTTAATATTGTATGTTTAGTTGACAGGTGTATCTGACATTGAATGATCTGATTTGGTGGAGTCCAATGCAAGTAAAATACAATAAAAGAAAGAACTCAGCCTTAGAAGGTATTATTGAGGTCATTATCTTCATTGTCCATATATTGGACGCAGATGTTGTGAGATTCAGACATGATCCCTTAGATGGTATTGCTATACTGTACAGGGTAATCAAGTCCAGCGTTAGCAATGGTTCCATTTTGGGACCATTTCTACTATAGTGGGTCAAACAAAATGCAGAACCTGCCAGTTCAGTTCCAGTTTTTGCCAAACGGTTCCCTTGATCAGGTCCACCAATATTGATCAGAGAATCTAGGGCTTGGTATAGTAATTATGCAGCTTTGCATGGCGCATCTTGAGGTGGTCTCCGATTTTCGATATCTTCAAAACTTAGCAAGCAGCTTTGAAAATACTGTGATGTGTCGCCCAAAAGCCATGTTTTTGCTCCATCACTTGCTGAGTTTTAAAGATATCAAAAAATGGAGACCACCACAAGATGTGCCATGCAATGCTGCTCAATTCACTTACCAAGTTGTAAATTCTCTGATCAAGATTGCGGGACTTAATTGGGCAGTTTGCATAAAAAATCGTCTATTTTTGATGTCGTAAGGCTGTAGCCATGCAGATCTATATAACTGGCCGGTTCCAAATATGGAACCGTTGCTAACACTAATCAGGTCCCTGATGTTTCACAGATATAGAGCTGTGACATGGTTGTCGATAGTTCAATAGCGGTTCATATGGTGTAATAACTATGTTCTCTATGAGTACATTTTAATCATATCTGACCACCAGTCGACTATCTTCGTGTTCCCAGTCCTCTTCACTTTGTAAATGGAATGGCTGTGTAAAGTTGGGAATTCTGATATCCACTAATGAATGTCTGAGTGAGGTTAATTTGATACTTCTGCACACTCCATGGACAGATGTTTCTCACAGATGATATACCTATTGTGATACCCGGAAGAAAGCTTGCTGGATATGACAATGATAGAGGTGTACCAGATGGGCTCTGAGTGAAATTCAACATTTCGCAGTAGCAGGCAGTAGGTTGCAAACTTGCCATCGGTAGATATCATGCCAGTATTGCAGGGCATGATACGAGAGTTTCTCGTGCATAGAGTCAAGACTGCCAAACTGGTTATTGTGCATGAGCATCTGTTGAATGTCATTGACATTGTTGAAAAATCTCTATACCACATTGACATTGCTGATGTATAGCATTTGAGTAATACCTGTGGGGAAATTGTCATCACAACCAATTCGCCAAACAGACTAATATACAGCTCACAAGTCATATCTTTGGATATCAGAACAGCATTTTTTTGTTGTTTGATGGTTTTCTGGCCCTCCTGAATGCTGCATGCCTCCTGCCAAGCTTCAAACTCAATTAAGCAAATGGAGAATTCTTTCTTGAACCACATCTGCTAATTGAAAGTGACACTATCATTGTCTCTCTTCAGCTGATTTACAATGGGGTCTGTATCAGCACATCAGCAAAAAATATTTCCGTCCGGGCGGAATGGCTCCGTCAGAGTGGACGCGCTCCGTCAGAGCCGTCAGAGACACCCCGGTGGCGGATTACTCTGCGCCCAGCCTCAATACCACGCATCGCGTTGCATATCGCCCTCCGATCGCTGTTTCACCGTTTCTTCTTGCTCTGTCGGTCTCCTATTTTAAAGGAATGCTCTGGCGTTGTGGCCAACTGTGACCATAGGTCAGAATGGGTTCATTGGGTACGCGCTTGCATCGGGATTGCAATGCGATGGGTGACGCTGCGAAAATCTCTCCTCACGTTCCTTCTACCTGCGCGCAAAATGCAATTCTCTCTTTACAAATTATACAGGATTGCAACGCGATGGGTGACGCTGCGAAAATCTCTCCTCGCGTTCCTTCTACCTGCGCGCAAAATGCAATTCTCTCTTTACTAATTATACACATCATTCCAAGTCACCAGATCTATGTGGCTATTGACAATCCATCACTCATTCCGTCCGTCTCCTGTCTTAGTACTAGTAGCTATCTCTGGAATTACGTGCGCGCAGCCGACGATGTTTCCCACGCTGAAAACTTGCAAAGCAACGGCTGCTGGTGCTTTTCTCACTTGTACAAATTTCGAGACGGGATCCAAGTTACCTGAGTTTTCCGGTATTGTGGTGAGCGCCATGGCTAACCAGTACTCAACGAAAGCTCCATCCTCGTTTTGGAGTTTGATGTTGAATAGTCGTTGCAGTTGCCACGGGAGACGCCCATTCAGCGCGCCATAACACCTCCCCGGGCGTTGCTTTACCCACACCCAGTTGGTCCGTCGGTCCCCTCCGCGCCAGCTCTGGCTTCCTGTGCATCGACACATCTGAGATATGCGTTCACCATCTAAACCCTCAACATGAACCTTAATACCATGGTAAATACAGAGCTCCATTGCATGCATTTGTTCATCCGATATATACGTCTTGTTACGACTTTTATGCTTTATATACTCCGGCGTGCCGCTGTATATTGCCGCGCGGTGCGTTGCGTCTTGCGTATTGTTGAGTAATGTTCTGAAGTCTTTGATCATAGCGTCAGGATGCTTTCCATCACGGCGGTTTTGGGGTCCCATGAATTCGGGCTTCTCATATGTCTGGGGGTTCTGGGGGGCAGCCAGATCAGCACCGGAAGGGAGGACTTTGGAGGTGGCAGCGCTGTTCTCCCGACGCTGAGCAAGGGCTTGGAGATTGAGCTCTCTGATTTCGAAGCAGAGGATGCGACGCTGAAAGGTGATTACTTGTGGCAGGTAGTTGAGATTGAGATTGGAGGCGTTCCAACCATCCTTGAGGTTCGTTTTATGTGCTTGTTCATGTCTCTCGGCAAAATACTGTTGCAAGGCTCCGTATCGACAAACCTGTTCGGCCCAATGAGACATCAAGTGGATCTTCGGAAAGTTGAAGTCGGCATCTGACTGCTTGGAAATATCTATCTCGTGGCTAATATAATCCGGCCAGGCGTTCATTTTGCGCCGCTTGTTGGACGGCGTCCAAGTGTCAGCATTTGTTTCCTCGTCTACCTTTCGCTTCTTCACGAGTTCCGTTCTCAGGGCATTGGCTTTGGCCTTCGCCCTTTTGCCGGCTCGCCCGAGTAAGAACATATCTTTGAAGGTGTGAAAACGATGCAAGGCGTCCTCCATGTAGCTCAATGTTGCATCATCGTGAGATTTATATCGAGCATACATATAGAATGCTAACAATGCCCATGTGCACTCAATTGCGCGATTGAATATGGGACGCTGAGCAGGGTTTCCACCTCGTAGAGACTGGGTTACAACTCCAAGCAGGTACCGGCTCATTTTCTTCATCTCCTTCCCATTCCATTGAGAAACTTCCTCATATGACTTATTTTTTGGTGTGAGGTCGTGGTAAGCAGGCACGGATAACCAGATTGCATTATACTTGTCGAGCCGTTCGTGCGTCTTCATGAAGAGGAAAATCCACATCTGGAGGTGGTCAAGCATGCCGATCTGCATTGTATGGAGGAGGTCGGGCTTCGGGAGATCGCTCACAATACAGGGAATATGTCGAAACACGTTGAATCCTCGGTGAACATGGCGCGACGAGAGTT
>Ga0307515_10006445_pt1 | contig 23472 bp, 14 predicted proteins | sample 17_EM_MG_FD_194513 | JGI IMG/M metagenome (GOLD analysis project Ga0307515, IMG submission 194513) | Populus trichocarpa ectomycorrhiza microbial communities from riparian zone in the Pacific Northwest, United States - 17_EM | ecosystem: Host-associated > Plants > Roots > Unclassified | place... | reverse complement strand
TTTTGTTTTTTTGGGATTTACATATTTTTTTTTCTTTTTTTCCCAAGATTGTCTTCTTTTTTTTTGTTTTTTTTATTTTTGTGTTTTTTTTTCAAAATTATCTTTGTCGATTTTGTTAATATTGAATTGGTTGAAAATTTAATTCTATAGTTTTTTTCTTTAAAACATTATGGATTACTACAATGTTTCCCTACATGACTCTTTTTCTTCTTTTTTTTCAAAATAGTTTTTGTCGATTTTGCTTCGTAGTTTTTTTCTTTAAAACACTATGGATTGTTACAATCTTTCCCCACATGGTTTTTGTTTTGCTACAGTGTTTCCCCATATGTTTTTTTCCAAAATTATCTTTGTCGAATTTTTTTTTAATATTAAGCTGGTTTAGAATTCAGCTTTAACTTTCCCCACATGTTTTTTTTTTCATTTTTTTCATTTCATTTGCTTTTTTTTTCCAAAATTGTCTTCTTCTTCATTTTCAATTTTTTGTGTTTTTTTTTCATAATTATTTTTTGTTGATTTTATTTTTTTAATATGGAGCTGGTTGAAAATTTAGCTTTGTAGTTTTTTTCTTTAAAACACTGTGGATTGCTACAGTGTGTTCCTCACATGATTTTTTTTCATTTTTTTTATGATTTTTTTTTCAGAATTGTCTTTGTCGATTTTTTGTTTATATTGAGCTAGTTGAGAATTTAACTTCGTAGTTTTTTTCTTTAAAACACTGTGGATTGCTACAGTGTTTCCCCACATGATTTTTTGTTGTTATGCTTTTTTTCAAAATTATCTTTATCGATTTTATTATTTTTAATATTGAGCTGATTCAGAATTACAACTGTAGATTTCCTCATGAAACACTATAGATTGCTACAGTGTTTCCCTACATGGTTTTTTTTTCTTTTTTTTTATGACTTTTTCCAAAATTTTCTTTGTTCATTTTATTTTTTAAATATTAATCTGGTTAAGAATTTAGTTTTGTAGTTTTTTCCTTGAAAACATTGTGGATTGCAACAGTTTTTCTCCATATAATTTTTTTTTATTTTTTTCACAAATCCACGACAACGCACAAACATGCCACAAGCTCGCGGCATCGTGCAGACATGACATCTAGTATGAACCTAAAATGCAAATTTTTAAAACAACTTTTCTCATGAATATTTAATGAGAATATAAATATCTATTTTATTATTTGTTTTGTTATCTATTTTTATATAGTTTCTTCAAATTAATTATTGTTTTTTTTTCATATCATAACATAAAAATTATAAAGGCATGTTTTTTAATTTTTTTAACTTGCGTTTGAAATTTTTTATTTTATTAAAAAAATCATACTTCTAATAAAAAAAAACATGAAACAAAATCGAAACACATGAAATAAGGAATGAAAGTTTTGATTAAAGGAATGTATTTTTCTCTCTCATTGATTTAACTTTTTGGGATTCTTATGAATATTATTTAAATTTCCTTAAGTTTTTATTTAAAGAACAATATATTGATAAAAAAATATTTTTTTCTTAAAATAAAAAAGAAAAAGCTTGAACTGAAAAGATAAGATTTGACTAAAAAATACATTTTTTTTAGAATTTAAACCGCTTGATTTTTTTAGATATTTTTTTAATTAATTATTATAAAATTCAATAATATTTTTTTTTAAAAGGCAATACAATAGCCTGCGGGCAAACTTGCTCATGGTTAACCAAAAAAGGAAATAATAAAATAAAGTGATTGATGGACGTCATTGATTCAATTAATTTTTTCAATTGTAAACTCTTGATTTATTTAATCAACGGGAAAATAGTGAATCAACCCTCAACCAAATTGTTTTTTTTTTAAACCTTAGTATAAATAAAAAGAACTTAAAGTAATAATAAAGTCTTTTGTGAATTAAAGTAATCAAATCAAAAAGGTAAATTTATTCTAGATGCTTATAAGTCAAGAAAATAAAATTTATAAACTCTTTTAATTTCTATAAAAAATATAAAACTTGGGTTCCATTTATTTTCCAGAAAATAGTTCTTTTGGAAAGTAATTTCATAGAAATTAAATTTATACACTCTTTTAATTTTTTTTTAAAATAATCTAAAACCCTAGTCTCTTCTAAAGCTATAGTATTAGATTATCTTGTTTCGTTTTTTTTTGTTTTTTTGTTCTATTGATCTAGATTTTGTATTTGGATCTTTGTAGTTGCAGGTCAATTATTTGTTCTCCTCGTTCTTAATGATATTCTCCTTTTAGATAAAAATAGGTTCTTGCTAAATGGTGGAAACTAATGCAGATAAGTGGTATTGAATATTTTATCAATTAGATCCAGTAGTATATTTTATTCTCCTGTTAATTGGGTGACTCAAACCTAAAAAATATAATTACAATATACAATCAGTTTCTATATATATAATTCATTTAAGAGGTTTAAGTGGTATTGAATATTTTATCAATTAGATCCAGTAGCATATTTTATTCTTTATTTTTGGGTGATTCAAACCTAAAAAATGTGATTATAATATACAATCAGTTTCTATATATATAATTCATTTAAGAGGTTTTTTTTTTAAATAACAAGTTATAATTTCTATGGAGGTCTATCTATTTGTACTTATTTATTATAATAAAAATGTTATTTTCTTTAGAAAACATATATTCTATTTCAAATAAAAGTTGTCTTTCAATTTTCATTTGCTATCACTTAGTAAAATCTCTCTCACACACACACACACACATATATATATATATATATATATATAGAAAATTTCTTCCACTCATAATTATTTGTGATATAGAATCAAGGTAAATTATATTAATGTAGCTATTGTTAGTTAAACTAAATAAAAGTTAGAAAAATTAACAAAAATCATCTTAAAGTTTAAGAATATATTACAAAAATCTGGTTTTACACTTAAAATGTCCTTAATATTTTTAAAATAATATCTCATAACAAAATTATTAATGGCATTTTGGATTAATAAAAAACACTAGAATATATATATTAGAAGGATTTTTATCCTAAAAAAGCATATCTAATAGTCTTCTTTTTATATTAAACTAGATAATTATCCACAAGTCGGTGTGTCTCTCAATGAAAAAAGTTTTCATTACATGTAAGTATAACTACACTAGAAACTTTGGAAGAGATGAAATAATAGGATCTAAGATGTTAAATTTAAGAGTATTTCATATGATTTGTCTTCAAATTATTGCGGGTCTCCTATGAAGTGAGTTGAGACATCATTTTCTACTATAACTAGGGGTGTTCAAAAAAACCGATTAACCGAGAAAACCGAGAAAACTGAAGAAAAATTAACCGAAAAAACCGAACCGAGATAAAAAACCGATTAAACCGATTTTCAAAATTATAAATTCTAATAGGTCCGGTTCGGTTTCGGTTTTAAAACTGAAACCGACAAACCGAACCGAACCAACCAAAAACCCAAAGCTATACAAATTAAGAGGGGTATAAATAGTTAAATACTGAAACCTAACCCTAAAAGCCGCCGCTTGACCCCTGAGAATATTTATCTCAATCTTCCTTTCCCTTTCAAATTTCAATTGCTCTGTCTCCTCCATCTCAAAAGTGATTCTCATCTCTTCATCTACGTTTATCTCCATCTCAAAAGTGATTCTCATCCATCTCAAAAGTGAGCCAAACACAAACTCATCTCTTCATCTCCTTAACTTCTCTTCTCTTTACTTTTGCACAATCCTTCTTTATTTCTGCGCAAGTTGTTGCAGTTGCAGTAGAAGGAGATGGATCCAGTAGAGAAAAGATAACAAGGTAATTTTTGACCTAGTACTTGGTGTTTGCCCAGGGATCCAAGGTATATCAACAGAAACAATGATTAATGACCGAAGATGAATTTATAGCTTTTGTTGTTTACAGCAACAAAGACGGATCTATTACAAAATCCTCTGAATGGTTAGCTAAACTGCATTGTTCCTCGCTTGTCAGCTCAAGATTGTAATAGCAGGAAATATAAAATTCCAAACAAGGAAAAATTAGTGTTTGATCTGTAAAGGGATTCGGTTTTCCGGTTTTTTACCAAAAAAACCGGATTTAACCGAACCGAACCGGTTCGGTTTGAACCGGATTTCGGTCCGGTTCGGGTGATATTTCATAAAATTAATATAACTCGGTTTGGTTGGTTTTTTTAGTCTAAACCGAACCGAACCGAACCGTGAACACCCCTAACTATAACTGATGTTGAGGTATTTCCATTTTCTATTTTGACATCATTCAATACAAACTCTCTATTGTTTTTAGTGAGATAATGATCCCACCAATCTTTGAGTTGGCCTGTAAAACCATAGATTTTAGCTTGAGCTATTTTATTGTCATATTAATTTTTAAATTTATAGGTAGTTGCTACCATTTTCGTTTCTTGGAGTTTATTAATGATATTATGTTCGTTATACCCATCTATATTCCATTCTTAAATATTTTGATCATCATAATAAGCTTGGGTTTGATAAGATACATCTTCTATTTGAATATCAAGAAGTGTTGGTTTGTTATAATAATGTTTGATTTTGGGTTTTTTATGTTGGCTTAACCTAGGACTTCTAATTTTATTAATGACAAGATTCTGTTAAAGTTGATTAACAAAATTTTTAATTTCACTTTAAGTATTTTCATCTTGATTTATATGACCAATATTTGTTTCGATGAGTTTTTTTAATTTTAATGAATCTAGTTTTGAGTAATAATTTTGATGAGTTCTTCTGATGAGAATAGTTTAATCATTTGATCTTTTGGTATTTGAGTAGGCAATAAAAACGGATTTGAAATAGTGAAAGTTTTAAAAGTTGATAACCGGGCTCTTTCTCCCCTTTGAGAAGAAGTAAAAGAGGCCAAATTGGACTTGATGAAGTATAATTATTGGGCTATTATATGTAAAGTTTGATTGGTGTAATTATTTTGTGATTGTAGTGATTTGATATCCTTTTAGGAAATAAAATTATTGTTATCGACTATAATAGACTTGAAAGGGGTTGTTATAATTTCATTTTAATAAAAATTTATTTTGATTTCTCCAAGACAAGAATGAGTTGAACTTATTTAATTGTTGGTTGTTGTATACCAAATTTATTTGGAGGTGTCTGAACATTTACTTGTTTTGATTGAAATTGCTAGGTTCGTGATCGATTAAAAAATGGAACATTGGCTTGTATCCTATTGAGATTGTCATAATAGTCTATTTTTTATTTGATCTTTTTGTTTTTGGTTTTAGGTTTTGAAAATTTGATTTCTTAGTTCGGTATTTTTTATTGAATAAAAATCATTTCTTAATTTTTTCTTTATTAATTTGAAATTCATTTTGAATGATATTTAATTGACTTATGTATTGCATTTCGATTTAAGTGAATGGCATAGTAGAAGAATCTATTTTTTCTTAAACTTCAAAGGTACGAGGAATACTAGTTTCACTAGTTTAATAATATGGTTTAGGGACAGTTATATTGAAATCTACCCCTTGAAGATTTGAAGGTCTTAAGCTAGAAGAAATATCGCTTGTTGATTTTCTAGGTTTTAGGTTTGTAACTTTGATAGGGTCATGTTTAGCTGATTGAAAGATGATCTCAGATGAAATGTAAAGACGCATGAACATATTTTAAAAGTTTTTTTATGCAAATAAATCTAAAGCTTTTGAACTCTTTTAAGGAGGAATTTTATATGTTGAAGAAAAGTATTGCCACCATTTGTTTGAAAACCATGCTAGAAAAGTTTTTAGACAACTTTTATCAAAATGAATAAACCAAGAATGATCATAATTCTTTAGGTAAAGAGTATTGAACCATGCTTGTTCATAGCCAAGATAACTAAATCCAAAAGGTTAAAAGTTTTGAGAAAATCTTTTATGGGTATAAGGATTTTGGTTTCAATATTGATACGTTAAGACCTTTAAAATCTTCATTTTAGAATATACAATTCCGGAAGAATTATTTGTATCATGATTATGAGTTATCTCGTCCAAGTCAGTTTTAATCAAGATGAATTCATGAAATTGTTTGGTTTTTTTTTTTTAAGTCTTTTAGGGAAATTTGAATTAAGAAAGGAAAATATAAGGGATGATTTTATTAGAATCTTCATTATAATTTTTTTTCTAATTGATAAATATACATATTACAATTCCTCGATTTATATGGGTTGACATGTTTCTTTTGAGAAGATTTTGATGGAGTGTTTAAAATGGGTTTTTGTATTGTGGTTTACAAAGCTTGAGAATAGTTTGAAGGTGAGGCAGTAGGACTAGAGGAATTCGACAGGATTGAAAATTAGTTGCTTAAGGTAAAAATTGGTCTCACGGAGGGAGGCCTAACCTAGGTTAAGTGAACTGGTCTTGAATGAGTTATGACATATGACTCTTTAGTTTTCTTGACTATTGTGCTCATCTTGAACCCTGTAAAAATTCTCTAAAGAGAATTTGGAAGAGAATTAATATCACCTTTGATAAATTCAATTTCAAAATCAAAGTTTGAAAGTATAGCTTGCCATCTAGCAAAAATATGTTTTGAAATAATATTATGAGCATCTTTTTCAATGATATATTTTGTTGATTGACAATCAATTCTTAAAAGAACTTTTTTAAGAATTAAATTGTCTTAAAAATATGATATGCATAAAACAATTGATAAAATCTCTTTTTTAATGGTTTAATATATTTTGTTTGAGTACCCGGTCATATACTAGAATGATACCGAACAACTTGTTTATGATTTTAAAATTTATGTTTAAGGATCTCTCCATAACCTGTATTTGAGGCATCAGTTTTGACAATGAGAAAATCCTTAAGACTCGATTTTTGAGAGATTTGACAATTTTGATAATTTGAGGACTCTAGAAAAAAAGATTTTTCTTGAGTCTCTTGTAGAGAGGTTGACATATATGGGGGGGGGGGAATCAAAGACATAATTGAGAAATCTAAGAAACCTTTGAAGTTGAGTTTGATCCTTGATTTCATTAGGGAATTTATCAACAAACTCAATTCCTCTATTAATTGGAGTTATAGATCCTTGATAAATGTTATATCCTGAAAATCTAATTTTTATTTGACATAATTTGACTTTTAGAGTTGAGACAATTAGTCTATTTTGTTTAATGATATTGATTTTTTCTTGTAAATGACTAAAATGTTTAGTGATTGATTTTTTTAAAAATACCAAGACATCATCTATATAGACAATTTAGAATTTTAAACAAAGATATAGGCATCATCTATATAGACATCATCTATATATCATTCATGACTTTTTGAAATTCTGAAGGGGCAATTTTAAGATTGAAGTTACATTCCATTCGTAATGTCCAAATAAGACAGTGAAGGCTTTTTGTAGCAATCCTTTTCATCTATTTGAACTTGCCTAAAACTAGATTTCATATCAAAGTTTAAGAATATTGAAGTGCTATGAAGTCTTTTAATGAGATCTCTTTTATTTGGAATATGATATCTAATCCATTGAAGAGCTTTATTGAGTGTTTTATAATTGATGACAGTCTTTAGAGCTCCTCATTCAATCTCAGTTTGATTTTGTACATAAAAAGCATCACAAGACCAATAAGACTTGCTTGGCATAATTAAACCTTTGTTAAGTAATTCATTGATTTCTGTTTTGCAATATTTGAGTAATTCTTGACTCATTTGAATAGGTTTGAATTTTTATAGGGATTTTTCTTTCATCAAATCCCTTTTCATATGGTAATTGGATTGTATGATGTTTTCTGTTCCAAAAAACATTTGGTAGATTAGAAATAATTCTTGAAATTTTTTTACTTTTTCTTGATTATGAGGAAGCTTAATTTCTTCTTCAATTTTTTTATAATATACCTTTTGATTTAATAAATATAAGTGTTTCTTTTTTTTAATTACAAAAATCGATTTATAAATTGACTTGTTTTGAAAATTATTTATTTTTATTGGCCTAGAGGATAATATAAACTTTAAAATTATTTTTTGACCAAATATTTTTGTGTTGATATCGTAACTATTTACTTTAAAATGGTATATTTAAGTTAGAAAAGGAGTTTCTAAAATAATTTGTTGAGTCATATCTTTAACAAGTATAAAAATATTCTTGAAACAAATTCTTTGATTGCATATGTGAACATTTAATAACTTGTAATTAATTTGAATTTTTTTTTTCATTATTGCTATTTAAGGTTTCTGTTGTTCTTTCATAATATTTAGTTGGCACTAATCCTTCTTAAATACAATTTTGATCTGCTTTGGAATCAATAAGAGAAATGGTTTTGATTCAATGTTCATTATTGATGACTAATCTTATTTCTATATATTATTTTTGAACTTTTGTTTTTTTTTATTATTGTATTTATGAATTATTCATGCGAGATTTGAGTTATTATATTATTTTGAGATGTTTCAGGTAGTTCTTGATTTATAATGTCTTATTGATTAAGAAGATTATCTTGTTTTTCTAATAATAATAATTTTAATTAAGTTTCACTATGATCATGTTAAAGTTGTCTTAGTTCTTCTTTGATTCTCTAATTTCCTACTACAAGTCTTGAATTGTAGTTGAGCTTTATTGTTTAGAAAATTAATTTAGAATTTGTTGAAACTTAATTCTAAAATCATGCGAGCTTTATTGTTTAGAAAATGATCTATTTTCTTGATCTATTTTCATTTGAAATTTGAAATTAGGTCTTTTAGTTTTAGAAGATATTCTTTTTTGATATCAAGGTCTTGGATTTTATTAATGACATCCAATATTAAATTTTTCTCTTGAGTTATTACATTAATTTGTTTGTATGAATAGGTACAAACTGTTGGACTATAATTTTTATTTTCTTGATTATTACCTGATTTATTTGAGGTTTTATTATTTTAAATTACTAACATTTCATTACTAGATTCATCTTAAACATCAATGTTAGTATCTGAATTGAGAAGGTTGAGAAATTGATTTTTGATTTTGTTTTCTATTTCTAATTCTTGAATTTTTTTTTCATTTTCATTATTTTATAATAACCTGCTTGATTGCATTTAAAACAAGTTGGTTGTTTTGAAATTGTGGCTTTTCATCATATGTATGGTTTATTTGACCATTTTCTCTTATACGAGGGTTTATGATAATGTTTAACTTTTGATTTTTGTTTTCTAATTTGTTTATGCTTTCTTGAAGGTGCCATTAAGTTTTCATTCTCTTATTGAGTGTAGAATGAACCTAATTCTTTCCTACTTTTATAAAGTTTTTTTTTTCCTTAAGCTTGAGATTAGTACATTAGGGTAACCTTTCATTATTAATGTAAGTTATGAAGTCTCAATATGATAATATTTCATAAGGTATTGATCTATAATGTAGATTTTTTATTCTTAACCTGACCTTTTCTGCAAATAGTTCGGGAAGTCCAGACAAAAATATTTCTTTCCAAAAAAGGTGCTGACAATCTTTTTTAGTAAAGACTTTTGACAAGAAAGGATCCTTGTACCATCTAAAATCTTGAAGTTTAGGAAATGTTAAATTTGAGAGTATTTTAGATGATTTTTTAAAAAACTGTTGTGGGTCTCCTATGAAGTGTTTGGTAATGGAAAATATTAGAGTTAAGACAACATTTTCTACTATGACAGGTGTTAAAGTATTTTCATTTTCTATTTTAATATTATTCAATACGAGCTCTCTATTTTTCTTAATGTGATAATGATCTCACCAACCTTTATGTTGGCCTGTAAAACCAGAGATTAAAGCTTAAGTTATTTTATTGTTAGATTGATTTTTGAATTTATATGTAGTGACTACCATTGTCATCTCATGAAGTTTATTAATGATATTATGTTCACTATACCCATCTATATTCCATTCATAAATAATATAACCATCATAATGAGCTTGGGCTTAATAAAGTAAGTCTTCTATTTGAATATTAAGAAGTGTAGATTTGTTATAGTAATGTTTGATTTTGTGTTCTTGATATTGGTTTGACTTATGATTTTTTATCTTATTAATGACAAAATCTTGTTGAAAATGATCAACATGATCTTCAATTTCACTTTAAGCATTTTCATATTGATTTATGACCGATATTTGTTTTGATGAGTTTTTTTTAATTCTAATGAATTTAGTTTTGGAGTAATCATTTCGATGAGTTTGTTTGATGAGGATAATTTAATAATTTGATCTTTCAGTATTTGGAGAGGAAAGGAGAGTGAATTTGAGATAGTGAAAGTTTTAAAAGTTGATGGTCAGGCTCTTTCTTCTCTTTGAGAAGAAGAAAAAAAGACCACATTCGAACTCAATGGACTATAATTGTTGGGCTATTGTGTATAAAATTTGAATGGTGTAATTATTTTGTTATTATATTGACTTGATATCTTTTTGGAAAATAGAATTAGCGTTATCAGCTATAGAAAACTTTGACTGCAATAATTTCATTTTGATGAAAATTTATTTTGATTTCCTTAAAAAGAGGATGAGTTGAACTTATAAAAGATATATCTTTTCTATAAATTTTCAATCCATGTCTTCAAGAACATTGAGAAAACATATTCTGATATTAATAAAAAGAAAAGAAAATCTAGAAAAAAAATAAAGGAAAAGATTAAAAAGATAAAAAATACTTCTTTTTATATACATTTGAGATCGTAAGAGTTTTATTTTAAATGAAATATAGTCTTTTCAATTGTATTTCTTTAAAGGTAAAGATCAAATTAAATTCCTAAAACTCTAAAAAAATCCAAAAATATGTGTGTATCCAAAATATATTTTAGATAGAGTAAATCTTTTTTTTTAATATTAATTTATGCTACAAAATATAAATGTTAATTCTACATACCTTAAATAAGATAGTTATAACCATAATTGTAAAAGTTTGTCAAATGTTTGATACATTGGTTTTAAAGCAATAAATTCATCATATTATTATAAAATTGAAGGATGGTACATGCATCCCTCCAATTCATGCATGGAAACACCCTTTTTTTAGATCGAGTGGTGCTGTTATTTTTTTTTTTCATTTTAAAAAGGTAGTGTCATTATTGATACATCTTGATAATAAAATGATAGATTACAAATAACTTTAGGATATTGATGCAAGAGGTATTTAAAAAAAAATAATTTTCTTTAAGTACTTTTATTTTTTTCTTGTTTAAGTTAGAAAATAAAATAATATACTTAATAATTTTATTTTTCATGGTTCATTTAGGATTTTTATTACCTTTCCTTTATTTTCAAGTTTTCTAGTTCATTTAGGTTGGATTTTAGATTTATTTAAAAATTTATAAACCTCGTAGAGATACAAATTATTTGGAAAAAAATATTCGATAATAAAATTACAAATTAGGATTTCTATGTGATTTTTTTTTAATATTTTATGTTTTATGCTTGATGTTTTTTTTTTTTTCGTGTTGCTTCTATCTATACCAGACATGCATCAAAATCCACCAATTCTATATAACATATTGTAATTTATAACAATTATATTTAGTAAGGAGTAAAAGCATTTTTATAATCCACTACTTTTGCGAACATTTAGTAGCAATATTTATAGTAAAATGTTCATTACTTTAAACTATCAATGACTCATTTAACATTAATAGAAAACCATAAAAAATTATTCATTATCATCTTTGTTCTGAAACTTAGTTGTTAGCAAAAACAATTTGTATATGAATAATGTAGGATTTCAATAAAATAAAGTTTAATTTATTTTTTTCAAAGTTAAATAAAATAAACTTTCAGATATTTATAACCATAATTTAGAGTAATTTTTTTTTTCTTTTGAATATCAATTTATAGCTACGAAATATAAATGTTATTTTGCATACTTAAATAAGATAGTTATAACCATAATTGTAAAATGTGTTTGTTAAATGTTTGGTATATTGTTTTTTAAGCAATAAATTCATCATATTATTATAAAATTGAATGATGGTATATGCATCTCTCCAAGTCATGGATGGAAAACACATTTTTTTTTTCCAGATGAAGTGGTACTGCTATTTTTTTTTCATTTAAAAAAAATAGTGTCATTCTTGATACATCTTAATAATAAAATGACACATTACAAATAACTCTAAGATATTGATGCAAGAGGTATTTAAGGAAAATTATTTTTCTTTAATTACTTTTATTTTTTTCTTGTTTAAGTTAGAAAATTAAATAATATACTTAATAATTTTATTTTTGCTAGTTCATTTAGGATTTTTATTACCTTTCTTTTATTTTCAAGTTTTCTAGTTCATTTAGGTTGGATTTTAGATTTATTTAAAAAGTTATAAACCTCTTAGAGATACAAACAACTTGATAAAAAATGTTCGATAATAAAATTGCAAATTAGGCTTTTTGTGTGATTTGTTTTTTTGAATATGTTATGTTTTGTGCTTGATGTTTTTTTTTTTATGTTGCTTCTATCTACATCATAATGCATTCAAATCCACCAATTGTATATAATATATTGTAATTTATAACAATCATATTTAGTAAGGAGTAAAAGCATTCTCATAATCCATTAATTTTGCAAAAGTTAAGTAGCGATTATATAATAAAATGTTCATTACTTAAAACTATCAATGATATATTTAACAGTAATAGAAAACCATAAAAATTTATTCATTGTCACCTTTATTCGGACACTTAGTTGTTAGCAAAATCAATTTGTCTTTTTATACGAAGAATGTAGGATTTCAATGAAATAAAGTTTAATTTATTTTTTTCAAAGTTAAATAAAATGAACTTTTAGTTATTTATAACCATAATTTAGAGTAAATCGTTTTTTTTCCTTCTGAATATCAATTTATGGCTACAAAATATAAATTTTATTCTGCATACCTTAAATAAGATAGTTATAACCATAATTCTAAAATATATTTGTCAAGTGTTTGGTATATTGGTTTTTAAGCAATAAATTCATCACATTATTATAAAATTGAATGATGGTACATGCAGAGTGGTACTGTTATTTTTTTTTTCATTTAAAGAAAATAGTGTCATTCTTGATACATCTTGATAATAAAATGACATATTACAAATAACTCTAGGATATTGATGAAAGAGGTATTTAAGGAAAATTATTTTTTTTAATTACTTTTATTTTTTTCTTGTTTAAGTTAGAAAATTAAATACTTAATAATTTTATTTTTCCTAGTTCATTTAAAATTTTTATTACTTTTCCTTTATTTTCAAGTTTTCTAGTTCATTTAGGTTGGATTTTAGATTTATTTAAAAACTTATAAACCTCATAGAGAGACAAACTATTTGAAAAAAAAATATTCCATAATAAAATTGCAAATTAGGATTTCTATATGATTTTTTTTTAATATTTTATGTTTTGTACTTGATGTTTTCTTTTTTTCCATGTTGCTTTCAGATATGCATCCTAATCCACCAATTCTATATAACATATTGTAATTTATAACAATCATATTTAGTAAGGAGTAAAAGCATTCTCATAAAATTAAGTAGCAATATTTAAAGTAAAATGTTCATTACTTAAAACTATCAATGATTCATTTAACAGTAATAGAAAACTATAACAATTTATTCATTGTCATCTTTGTTCAGACATTTTTTTTTTTAGTTTAACGTGGGTGTCCGGGCCAGCTTGCGCGCACCTCGACTAATCCCACAGGCCCTAAAGTTAACGACCATGTAAGCCTCCAGTGGCCATCATATAAGCAACCACAAGGTTCGAACCTGAGACCACAGAGGGAGAGGTTGTTCGGACACTTAGTTGTTAGCAAAAACAATTTGTCTTTTTATATGAAAAATATAGGATTTCAATAAAATAAAGTTTAATTTATTTTTTTCAAAGTTAAATAAAATGAACTTTTATATATTTATAACTATAATTGTAAAATGTGTCGCTCAAATATTTGGTATCTTAGTTTTTAAGCCATGAAATTCACTGTATTATTATAAAATTAAATGATTTAATATGCATTCTCTCATCCGTAGATGGTAAAAAATTGAATAATAGGATATGCATCCTTCGAGGATAGTATACACTTTTTAATTTTAGATACTGGCAATGCTTCTTCTTTTTTTCATTTGAGAAAAGTGGAGTTGTCTTTGATACAACCAATAATAAAATGACATATACATGAATAACTTTAGGATATGCATCCAAATTCACTAGTTTTATATAATATACTGTAATTTCTAATAGTCTTTTTCAATAAGAAATAAAAAAAATTCTCATAATCCACCAAATTTGCTAAATTAAGTAGCCATATTTGTAGTAAAATATTAATTACTTTAAGTGACCAATTATTACTTTAACAACAATAAAAATCTATAAAAATTTATTTATTGTCGACGTTTAACAATATATCATGATTTATCAAATATTAGAAAAATTATAAGTGATTTGATTTAACTTTTTGGTTATTAATTTTTTAATGTAATTATTATCCTTTCATCAATAGTGTTCTGGTTTAGATATTTAAGTATGACGTGTGTCTGCTCTATTAAACCATACATGTTATCAACACCATAATTATTGATAATTTGAATAAAATTTAAAGTTTTTTTAAAATTTTATTCCATCATGCACAATAATTTTACATTCAATACTATTTGAGAACATGTAAAATATTTTCCCTAACTCATCTAGGATGATGAATCATTTTTAATTACTCAGATATCTTCATATAATTTATGTTATATCCAATAACTACTTACTTTGTACCCCTTAATCGAGGCAACAAATTGTCTAGATTAAAACATATCATTCTCTATATAATATAACTTAATGATTTAAAATCTAAGGATACTTATATAATTGTTATATGAGCCTTTTCATAGACATATGCGAATTATCAATAGAGAACCCTCATGTAAATCAATTCAGTATACATTTCATTTGACAATAAACTATATTTAAACTCTAAGTATCCCTCATATCTCAACTTATAATAATAACCACTTTCTTTCATGAAATAACATAATATATATTGACTTCAATAATTTTGATTAATATTCAATTTTAATAGAACATTAATTATAAACATTTATAAATAATACTCTAATGTAATAGAAATCTTCATAATTTTAATTATAACTATTTTATAATGTTATCTATAAAATATTTTTATCCCAAAAGACTTTATATTTATTGTATACTCATTAATTAAACATAAATGGATAGTAAAGATAAAAAAATATTTTTATTAATAATAAATATATTTTACACAAACAATAGTTTTATATGGAATTAACTAATTCACTATAATATATATATATTAACATATACATCCAAATTCACTAGTTGTATAAAACAAATTGTAATTTCTAACTCGGTATGAAGTAAAAACTTTCTCATGCTCCATAAGTAGTGATATTTGTTATAAAGTATTAATTGCATCGAGTGATCAATGATTCCTTTTACATCAATAGGAAACTATAATAACAGATTTATTGTCAGTCTTTTTATGGCACTTATTAGTTATCAACAGAAAACACTTGTTTTTTTATATGAAAAATTTAGAATTTAAATGAAATAAAATTTATTTTATTTGTTTCAAAATCAAATAAAACTGAATTTTTATTTAATTGAAGCCTATATATTTATTAATCTAAATAAATTAATTGAATTCTGAATTAACCATTAAAAAGGAGATGGTAAAATGAAATTGAGTAAAAAAGTGCTCAATTAAATTTTATATAAATACAAGTTTATTTAAGCTATATAGAACTTTTCTTTTAATTTTTATGATTACATTTTATATATAAAAAATTAAAAAATAAATCAAACAACAAATTTGCAAACTACAATAAATAAATTAGGTAAATACATAAAGCAATATAAAAAAAATAAATTTTAAAAAAACTAAATCATACTTTATTGTTAAAGTGTAAATTAAATAATATAGCATAAAGAGATAATTGTTGCAAAAATTGTAACCTTATCCTTAAAACAAAATTTGCCCTTCAATTGATGTAAGTAATAGATACAAATTAATTCATAGAATTCAATACTATTTATGTTTGTGTTTATACTTTTCAACGTCAACCTAAATAAATTTTAAAATACGATACCTATTTGTTTCAATTAGTGGTTTGAATTTCTATTCTAAGATTAAGATTTGGATGGTTAGTTAGACTTTATCAATCTCAATAGAATGTTTAGTGGGGTTCAGTATGACTTGTCATATTTTTTTTAAAAAACGATGTTGTCACAAAATTAAATAAAAAAGGAAGCAAAATTTTAATCCTTTGCCGGATCAAATTCAAAAGATTTTATTTATTTTTCTTCAGGAAAAAAAAAAAGAGCAAAAAAAAAACGAAGCTTAGTTTGTATCGAACTCGTAATTTATCGCGATATATTGTCGGCGTATCGATAATCATATTAAATGTACCCGAAACCAGCAACCACTGTGCCCCACAAAATGGCCGCCCCCAAAGACCGCCACGTTTTACTTCTCGACGGCGGGATCAGGTGCCACGTCATGGAAAATTAATTCCAGTGGACCCATCCGTATCGGCGTTCAGCTGGCGAGCATTTTAGTGGCTGAAATGTAAGTGTAGAGTTAACCAGAGTCAACAGGTTAACCACAGTCAACCATAACCATAGTTAGATAAATAAGGGAAGAAAAGGAAGTCTGAATCTATCTAAAAAACGTGTGGAAAGTGACGAGGCAGGCGGTGTTTACCGGTTCACACCATGAGTCCATAACACAATAGATCTTCCTTTTCTCTCTCTACTCTCCACCACTCCACATTTTGTTTGCTGCTTTTGTCTTTAATTACCACTATAGTTGTTTTTTTTTTTAATATTGTTATTGTTGTTGTTTACTACATCATTTTTTCTCTTTAATCGCCGCCGACCAAGAAGAAAAATAGTCGAGATCGTGGAGAGATTTGTTTATTTTTTTTGATTGATCTGAAGGAAATTGAGATTTATATGTATTTTTTTTCAGTTTTGGATCTCCAAGGTTTTGATTACAGTTACCGATCCTGCATTGTTGGAAAATAACAATAATAAAAAAAAAACAGAAGAGGAACGGCAGGTCATTTTGAATGGGGGATAAATGTGCAGAATAGAGAGAAAGTGTGGGGGAGGAGGAGGAGAGAAAGATAAGGAGACTATGGGGGTAGTTAAAGGAGTGGAAAAGATTAGGAGTAGTATATCAAGGCCGTCTTCAAAAATGAAGCTGTGGATGATAAGGGCAACGACGTCTGTTTTGTTGTGGACTTGTGTGGTTCAATTGACGACGATCGGTGAGATGTGGGGTCCTAGGGTTTTGAAAGGTTGGCCTTCTTGTTGGCCTCCCCAATCTGTCTCTGCCGCCTTGCAAGAGAATGTTCCTACTGTCCCCGCTCGCGTTTTGCCACCAAAGAGTCAGTCCTTTTTAGTTATAAGTGATTTATTTATTTGTCTTTTGAGAATATGATTTTCTGAATTCTACTGTTTGTTTTGAACTAGGTAAGAGAACAAGGAAGTTAGAGATTCTTCTCATGATTTAGTGGAAAGATGCATTTTTTTTTCTTCTTTCTGTTTCGTTTTGTCAAAAGTTGGCTTGCTTGCTTGCATTTGATAAAGAAATGTTTGTGCAAGTTATCCATATTTGTGAAATAATAAAACTATGAAAAACTTGTTTGCATCTGATGCCTTCCTTCTAGTCTCAGCGGTTTGGAATAAAATTATGTGTGGGATTTATTTTTTCCATCTATATATTTGTTTTTAGCATGTGATCATACTCTGCTTAACACCAGTGTCATTTGTAGACTGATATGTTCCATCTGTTGGCATTAGGGGTTTATAAGAACAATGGATACTTGATGGTCTCGTGCAATGGAGGTCTCAATCAAATGAGAGCAGCGGTGGGTGGCTGCAACTTTGCTGAGAATTTGCATATTTGTGGTTCTGATATTACAGTGACGATCTTGTTTCTGCATTTGCCTGTTATTATTTTCATAGCTTTGTTTCTGTGCCTTGCAGATATGTGATATGGTTGCTATCGCGAGATATTTGAATGTTACGCTTATAGTACCAGAGCTGGATAAAACCTCTTTTTGGGCTGATCCCAGGTATGTAACTCATAGTTTGTATTTGAAGTTTCCAAATGTTTTCAGCTATATAGGAATCTATATCATTAAGTACACCTCTATTCTGGGATTGGAAATATACATCTTACCTTTTAATGAATATCTTTGATCCATCAGCGAGTTCCAAGACATATTTGATGAGGAGCATTTTATCACATCATTGAGAGATGAGGTTCGAATATTGAAGGAACTGCCTCCTAGGTTGAAGCAGAGAGTGGAACTGGGGATGACCTATACCATGCCACCAGTTAGTTGGTCTGATATTTCTTACTATCATAACCAGGTTAGCTCATTGTTGTTGTTTTTGGTTCTGGCATTTTTGCAAAGGTTGCCATGTCTCTTGGAAGTGCATATTGCCATTTCCATCAGCTAGCTCAAATTGTAGGCACATGCAAAGGTTTCCTAGTTACCTAGTATTGTTGTTAATTTAAGTGCTGTCTATTTATTTTGCTCAGCGGTATCTTTCTGATGTGTTGTATGCAGATTCTTCCTTTGATAAAAAAGTACAAAGTTGTACATCTAAATAGAACTGATGCTCGGCTTGCCAATAATCGCCAGCCTTTAGAGCTGCAGAAGTTGCGCTGCCGTGTGAATTATAGTTCTCTGAGATTCACCACTCAAATAGAGGAGTTGGGCAAGAGAGTTATAAGGCTTCTGAGGCAAAATGGTCCCTTCTTGGTGCTTCACCTTCGATATGAAATGGACATGCTGGCATTTTCTGGCTGTAGTCAAGGTTGCAACAATGAAGAGGTGGAAGAATTGACAAGAATGAGGTAATCTATGCATAATTCTTTATCAGCTCTTTGGCTTCAAGTAGCCTGAAATATTTATTTGATCCTTGGTCCACATATTCTCATTTTCTCATATGAACAGATATGCTTATCCTTGGTGGAAAGAAAAAATAATAAATTCGGACTTGAAGAGGAAAGATGGGTTGTGTCCTTTGACTCCTGAGGAAACAGCTCTCACTTTGAGGGCACTGGACATTGATCCGAATATCCAGGTTTATATTGCAGCTGGTGAAATATACGGGGGTGAAAGGAGAATGTCAAGTCTTGCGTCAGCTTATCCAAAACTGGTTGGTAGATGAAAGCTGAAATCAACTGTTTACACCTGAGATAGTTGTTTGTCAACATCTGTTTACAGGTTCCTTTGGTTTTTGAAACAGGTCAGAAAGGAAACACTGTTGGAACCATCAGACCTTAGGTACTTCCAGAATCACTCATCTCAAATGGCAGCATTGGATTATCTTGTTGCGTTGGAAAGTGATATTTTTGTCCCTACCTATGATGGAAACATGGCTAAAGTTGTTGAAGGCCACCGCAGGTATTTTTTTGTCTGACAGTTTCTTCTTTTCGGTTCATGTATTATAACAAAGGTCATTCATGTATAATGCATTGGTTTCTTTGGCCTCAGAAAAATGATTTTGGAATTCAAAAGCCTTCAACAAATATTAACTTTCAAATTTTTCTCTCTATCAGAGGACAAAAATGCATGTATGCCTCTTCATCCAGACAGAGTTAATTCTTCTGGCTGTGAAATTATTACTGAACTTGTAATCCCGAGTTTTATTTAAATTTATGAACTTGTTATTGTTGTTTTTGGGAAGATTTTTATGTCAACCGAGGTAGGTTTTTGATGATTCTCTTCTTATGGCTTCCATGTAGTTTCTTTTTTGCTTAGTGGATTTAGCATTTTTGTGTGCGTGTGCAAAGTGAAAGCTCTTCTATCTTAACACTGTATTACTGTGTAATGCCTACTCAGATTCCTCGGCTTTAAGAAGACAATTTTATTGGATAGAAGGCTTTTGGTTGATCTGATAGATCGATACACTAATGGATCGCTGAACTGGGATGAATTTTCATATGCTGTAAAAGAATCCCATTCTGATCGGATGGGGGGACCAATGAAAAGGTTGGTGATCCCAGACAGGCCTAAAGAAGAGGATTACTTCTATTCAAACCCAGAAGAATGTTTGCAGTCATCAGATGATCCGTTGAGTACATGATCGTTATTTGAAGAACTTGTGCCATTTATCTGCCCCACAGTGCTAGCCGTTCTACCACAGATCAACCGCTTGTTCTCTACTAGAGGTCCAGCGATAGAGAAGTTTGTCTTCAAGAGGCAATTGAACTATAGGGTTGTGAACTTCAAGAAAGCAAGAGATGATCTGCGGAGCAAACCTAGGTTAGTGTTATAAAATATACGCAAATACTCCAATTCATGTATAGAAAGCTCGCCTGCCATTACAGGGCGATGCCAAATTGACAAGACTGGGTTTGGGTTGTACACGGATGCAAATATAGTTGTGTTTCACCAGAACTGTCATCTCGTGGAAGGATAATCCCATTTTCCTTTGGCATTTATTTGTTTCTTTTGGATCGTGTGCGATCTTGTAAGTTCCTAGCAAATATAACTTTATAGAATTTTTGTTCGTACCATGCTATGAAAGATCATTGCCTCTCCTCTTCTATTAAGACTAATTATGCAGCAAATGTTCCCGGACCCTAAGTGCGAATTATGTGCTGTGTGATGACTGGAATGCCCTGGATTCTCCTTGAGTGAATTATAAGCCTTCAAAAGACCGCTTTCCAGTTGGAATAATATACGAATATTCGAGCTGATTTGATGTCGTTGTCTACGTTTTGCATGTGATTGAACTTAACGAGTTTGGAGACCAAATGCAGCTTTCTCTAATCTCTTCAAATTCCACATCTAATAAGGATGACCCAGCTAACCCATCAAGGGGTGTTTTAGGGAGTGCGGTTGTGTTTGGAGTGGAGTAGTTGGTTTTTTTTTTTGGGTTGGTGCTGTTAATATTTTTTTTTAAATTAAATTATTTTTAAGATTTTTAAATTATTTTAATGTGTTAAAATAAAAAATAAATGTTTAAAAAATAAAAAAATCTCTATTATTATTCTAAATATTTTTTATATAATTTTTTTTTATTTTTTATATGAATTTCATAAAAAAAATCACAACGCGCTTTCAAGTGGTAAGGATTTATTTAAGGGGAGTAAAAGTTATTTTTTAAAGTTTTTTTTTTATTTGAAAATATTTGAAAATAATATATTTTTTTATTTTTTAAAATTTATTTTTAATATTAATAAATCAAAATAATTTAAAAAAATAAAAATAAATTTGAAGCTAAAAGAAAAAAAATTAAAATCTTTTTAAAACATGATTGAACTACAAGTTCTAGAATCTCTTTGCACTTAGGTTTAATAGCTTACTTTGTTGCATGCTTGAAGATACTTGAATCTTAAGCAGTGGTTGGTGGTGGGGGTTGCATTGCCACCCAACCGTAGGATCCCCTGAATTTAAATATGCCAGGATGTTCATTCCTCCTTTTTGAGTTTTATTTTATGATAAATAAGGCAAGTGTCACTGGAAAATGGTGGTTGTGAATATGTGGTCGGTTACACTAAACACGGATTAGCGGGCATGTGGTCACCTTTGAGAATGATCTTATTCCTTTGCACTGATTAGTGGGACTTCATGTGGCCACGCGGTGTGCAAGGTATTTGAAATACTTGTAAATATTTACAATTAAGGTTGTCAAAAATGCTTTTTTAACACGACACGAAACATACAATATAAACTCGAATCGTAAGCTCGGATCGTAAAATCGCAAGTAAATTTTTTTAACTAAATTGCAAGATCCAGTCAAGTAGTAAATAATAATATAACACAATTAAAATAAAAGTGAAATAAACAATACAAATATCCAAACACCTTAAAATACATAATTCAAATAAAAATTCATTGAATTCTTATCAACATCCAAATAAAAATACTAAAAATATCCAAACACCTTTCAAGTGCAAGCCAAATGATGCTTAAAACGGTAAATGCCTCCACTGATAAATTTCTGAAAAGACTTGCATTGGACTTTTCTTGAATTCTTTTCAACATCTATACCATATTGCCATCCCACGTCAAGTCTATTGCCACCGGTAGTTTTTTTATATGCCATGTATCTTGCAGTTCAAGAATCAATATATAAAATTATGCATTAATAAAAATATTAGACAGAATAGGAACATAGAGAAATTAAGACAGTATCATTCAGAAATCATCTTGGCATATTTACCTTATGTTCCAACTAGGAAAGATATAGCACACACGAAAACAAATCATTAAGGATATGAAAAATGCATATTGACCAACAAGTATTACTGGAACCGGCAACTCCTACATGGTATAAAACATGAAACTTACCCACAATTCATCATGATCCCAGAAAAACAAACTGAAACTAACATCAAAAAATTGCAACAGATACTCTCTAGACCATTTTATAAAGCACAAAATTATACATTAGGTGCTATTCAGAAGTCCCTCTATGGGTACTGGGTACTATTTTCCTCTCCTTCCTCCATGGAAAGTCTTGATCTTTTTAGAAAACAGAAATACTAGCCTTAAAAATCAATAGTCTAGTAAACAAAGTGAGGTCGATAACACGCCTGCAACAACTATGTGCGTGAAATAGATGGCTACACAAATATTCAGCAAATTTACCCCTAATTTATAACCAAATTAGGCAACAACAAGCACAGATTGAATAAAAAAAATATTTTTTCATTAAAAAAAAAGTTCGATTAATTAATAAAAGAAAGCTTCTTTAGCCATAGAAATCATAACCAAAAGACCCCATTAACAAAATAAAACTCAAAACCCATATTATAAATAGGATTTGCATTCTTGGGTTAGGTTTTGCTACTAGACGGGTGCCCGCGCTCCATTGCTGACTTTCATTGTATGTCCGTAATAAAATGGTTTTAAGCATTTAAAAAGTGAAATTAAGGCAATCTAAAACAAACTAAGCTTAGGAAGGCAAAGAAAGAAGTATACAAGCCTGCACAAATATGGGGTCTTAGCATTAGCACAAAAGTTTTAGGTCAAAACAGAAGCAAGAGCAAATCTATAAATTTGGTACATCTTGCAGAAAAGATTAAAGCAAAGATTGTAACGGCAGTGGCGGCTAATAAACATGACAAATTTTAAGCAAGCTTAGATATTCTTTGCAACGCCAAAGAAAAAGGTAGAACTGAAAAGAAACAACTCATCTTAAACAATAGGGCATAGGCTTCTTGAAACAGCACGATGAGCAGAATCACATAAATCAGCCTAAAAAAAACATTATCTGTGAGCAGCGAAGAAGAATTGAAACATGTGAAGAAGCAATCAAGCATGACATAACCGAAGATCAATAGTAAAACAGTAGCTGAGTAAGATGGGGAGAAAATGTCGACTAATTTTTTAAGTAGAAGCAAAAGAAACTAAGGGCTTTTCACAAGGAGCCAATGTTTATACTTGGTTAGCAAAGATCAAAACTCATAAACTCATAAAAAAACCAACATTAAAAATAGCAGAAACATGGGTGTCCTGGGTTTGTAAAATGCTTGGTCTAAACATGATGAAAGAAAAGAGACAGTGCTGAAGATAGGTCAGCACATCCAAGTATAACAACATGGGCATCATGCAGAA
>Ga0307515_10006444_pt1 | contig 23477 bp, 6 predicted proteins | sample 17_EM_MG_FD_194513 | JGI IMG/M metagenome (GOLD analysis project Ga0307515, IMG submission 194513) | Populus trichocarpa ectomycorrhiza microbial communities from riparian zone in the Pacific Northwest, United States - 17_EM | ecosystem: Host-associated > Plants > Roots > Unclassified | place... | reverse complement strand
GCTAGCCTCTAAGCTAATATTAAGAAGTTAGAATTTAGTATTAAGCGTATAAAGTAATTAGGGTTTATTATTAGTATAAACGGGATTAAGGCAAACCTAGAAAAGACGGCTATAATTAACTAATAGGTACCCCTAAGGACTATAAAGGGGGTGTAGTTATTCTTAGAGTTCTATAACTTCTACTAACGCTTTATTAAGAACTATAGTAGAATTACCTAGCCACTAAGCCTACTTACCTATAAGGACTAGCCCTTTTACTTTAACACCGTATATAGGTAGGCCTTTAACGAGCTTAAGAAACGACTGGTCTCTACTCCCTTACTTACCCACTTTGACCTAGAAACGGCCCTTAATGCTAAAAACTAATGCCTTAAATAGTGTTATAGCTAGCGTTTACTTCTAAAAGTAGATAGACGGAGAATAGTACCATATTGCTTACTATTTAAAGACTATAGTAAATGTTAAGCTAAACTACCCAATTCACGATAAAGAAATGCTGGCTATTATCTCTAGCTTTTAGCACTAGCGAGCCTAACTAGAAGGCACCCCTAAGTCTATTTAGGTAGTTTCCAATTATAAGGCCTTAGAATATTTTATAATAATAAAGGCCCTTATAGCCTAATAGGCGCGCTAGGCAGACCCCCTATCTTAGTTTAACTTCCTAATTATATATAGTCTAGGCGCTACTAACTATACGGACGCTCTTATAAGGCATAAATAGGATATAAATAACCAGATAGCCGTAAAGATCTTATTATAAACCTAAGCGCTACTATAACTAGAGTACCTTAACTTTTAGATACGGGTAGAACTAAATATAGACTCTTTAGATGCCAAGATATACCCTATTAACTCTATAGAACTAGACCTTATTAATAAACTACTATAGGTAAACCTTACGGCCCCTTCTCTATAGGAGTATTGTAAAAAGGCAAGGAACGTTTCTAGCCTATAGTCCCTTAAAAGTGGACTACTTAAGCACCATAAATAGCTAGTAGTAGTAGAGGAATAGAACTTACGGACTTAGCTTATTGCTAAAGCATATACCTAGGTCTCTACGGCCTACCCTAAAAAAAAAAAACCTATAGAATTATTGGTAACTGTTACTACTAGCCTAAAATAATTATAAATATTAACCGCTATATACGGAACTATAATAACTACTATAGGTCCACAATTCTATAAGATAAAACCCTAGGATTATTAAAACCCCTTCTAATACCTAACCGCCCCTAGTAATATATCTCTATAGACTTTTATAAGCTATCTCTAGACCGTAATAAATATAATATAGTTATAATCCTAGTTAACCGCTTTAGTAAACGCCCGTTCTTAATTCCCTATTATAAAAATATTAATGCTAAAAAGGCGGCCTAACTGTATATCTACTACGTCTACCAAATTTATAGACTACTAAACACTATTATATCCGACCGCGGGCCGTAATTTATATCAGCCTTTTAAAATAAGTTTACCCGGATTCTAGGCATTAAGCTAAAGCTTTCTACGGCATATTACCCCTAGATAGATAGTTAAATAGAGATTATAAATTAATACTTAGACTAGAGACTTTAGCCTTATATTAACTACTTCTAGGATAACTAGGCCGAGCTATTGCCCTTAATAAACTACGCCTAAGCTACCCTACCCTACAACTCTACTGGATTTGCCCCTATTTAACTAAAAATGGGTTACCTACCCTATATAAGCTTTAACTGGGAAAGACTAAAAGAGCCCTAGACTGTACGCGAAAAACTATCTTATAAAGAAGCCTAGTAATACGCTAGGCGCTTAGAAGAAGCCTAAAAAGTAGCCTATACAAACCTAGAAAAGGCTTAAAAATTAATAGAATAGCAGGCAAATAAGTATAGGCGCGAGCCTAACTTTACTATAGGCGATATAGTCTAAGTTATAATAAAGAACTAAAAAATAAAACGGCCTAGCCATAAGCTGGACTATAAAATAGCAGAACCGTATAAGATTCTTAATAAAGTAGGCAACTTATATAAGGTTAAGCTCCTAGACTTAATTAAAGTTCACCCTATCTTCTTACTAGATAAGCTATAGAAAGCTATAAATAACCTACTACCTAGATAAAAGAATAAACCTCCCCTACTAATTTAAGTTAACAATAACAATAAATAGGAAATTAAAAAAATACTGGCCTATAAACTTATAAAGGGAACGTTAAAGTATTATATTAGTTAGAAAGAATATAACCTAGACCCCACTTAGTACCCTATATAGAACTTTATAGGTAGCCCCTATAAGCTTTAAGAGTTTTATAGCTATTACCCTAATAAACCTAGACCGCTAAAGTACCTAAATAAGTGGATAGAATACTAGTATAATAAAGACGATAAGCTACTAGAAGAATATAAGGATAAAAACACCCTAGAAATTTCTTAGTTATATAAGGTGTTAAGATATTTAGGAACTTTAACCGGCGGTTAAAGTTATCTAATTAGTTAGATTCTTTTGCTAAGACTTTTAGCGGTAAAGCCTAAGGGCAGGCTTTTTTAGAGGGGGGGGTAATGTTACGGTACTGGCAGAACTTAGCAGAACTACGCACCAGTAAGTTACTATAGATTGTTATATATTACGGTTATGTAACGCAAAGATCTTATAAAATATTAAATGGCGCTACTCTTCTTCTCCTTTCCTTTCCCTAGCTTTAGATTCTTATTTATAGACAATCTAATCGTATAGGCTTGCGCGTCCCCTTTGCCGTGCCCATACCTCAATTGACTAAGTCGCTAACAGCGTATTAAGTTGGTCAATTACATATTAAGTTAGTTAAATTGCGTATTAAGTTAGTTAATTGCATATTAAGTTAGTTAAATTACGTATTAAGTTAGTTAAATTATATATTAAGTTAGTTAATTGCATATTAAGTTAGTTAAATTGTATATTAATTACGCGAAACGCGCTATACAAAGTCTACTTAAATCTTATCTTACGAATATTTTCCCAATATAGGGTCCATGCTTTTAGAGGTTACGCCTACTATATATAGTAGTTGTCCGGCCAACTATAATATATAAGTCCAGTATTTAGGCCATTAGAGAAACTAAAAAAGGCCCCCCTAAATTACTCCTTAAACTACTCTAAAAGGTCTAAACAGCCTACCTTTAGGGTATAATAGGCGGGTATAAGCGAACGGCTATAGCACTACTTAAGAAGGAAGCTAATTTTCCCCCCCTATAACTATATATTAAAGCTACTATAATATAAAGGGCGCAGAATAAACGCAACTCTAATATTATAAAGTATATTAAAACACGCCTAAATAGCCTATAGAGGGATCCTAGGGTGCCCTATAGGAGAACAAACTAATAACCCTAAAGTAGGGAAGATATATTAAAAAAACAGGTAAAGAAAGTAGAAGAAGAATAATGCTACTTTAGGGCCTAGGCTTATATAAAGGAGGAAGGGAGATATATAAGAGGCTAGTAAAGATAATAGTAAAAAAAAGTAAGGAGCTAAAGTAAAGTATAAAAGAGTGCTAAGAAACTATCTACTATAATATAATACTAGTTAGACTAATACTAAAGAGGTAAATAAAAGTTAAAAATACGGAGGCTAACTTAAGCAGGAGGAACCCAAGCTGTAACATAGTTAACGCTATAGGGGGTAAATACTTAAGGGCTCTAAGAAGGCCTAATAAAGGCAGAAAATATAATAGCAATACTTTTAAGAATAGGAATAATAGGACTAAAAGACTGGCTCTACTAGGTAGGTATCCTAGTAGGTAGCCTAAGATATAAATATAGCTAGCTAAAACAGACACTAAAATACGTAATACTATTATGCCCTTTATATACTAACTAAGAAGTAATACCCTTAGTAGCTAGTATAGAGAACTATAATATACTGCTTTTAATATAAAAAGGTCTTAAGGCGGTTACCTAGTAACTTATTAGCTAAAATATACTAAACCAGTTCTAGGTTATAAGGAAAATAGTAATAAAAGGTAAAGGGGCGAGTAATAGGCGCCCCCTAATAACTCTATAGTAGTAAAGTAAAGTTTATAATACTAGCGCGTCCGTAGGCTTATTACGGCAGTAGTAGTTCCTAAAGAGGTTAAAAAGTAAGGTAGTAGAGCACCATAGGCGACCTATAGGCGCCTTGTAGGCGCCTTATAGGCGAGTCCTAAAAGGTAAAAAGATAGATTATGGGGTTTTCTTAAGTAGAATTTTCTCCCTATATATAAATAAGGAGTAATTTATATAGGCCTAATAGGGATCTAAATTAGATGTTAAGCAATAAATAATAATAATAATTATTATTATATATATATATATCCCGCTTACCTTTTAATATTAAACCAATAACCAAAATGGATAAATCCCCTTTATACCTTTAAAAGGGTTAAAGGGGGAATAGGGGGGAGGTAATAGTATATAGTAATAATTTATAAGAGATAGTGTATAGGGGATAGTTAAGATATAGAAAACAATATAACTTTTAATTAAAAATAATGCAAAGCTTAATATTAAGCTTTAACACATAAATATATATTACTACTACCTCTATTAAGGAATTTATAAATAATAATAATAATTAATTAAATACCTATTACTAGCGTAGCTATAAATGGCTTAATAAAGGCCTTTCTATATTAAAAGTATAAAGCATTTATTTAATAACTAAATCTTATTAATATTAAGGAAAAAATTAAAATTAAATAAGATTTGATTAAAGAGAGTTTTAAGGGGAATAGTAAACTTAACACTATGCCAAGATCAATAATATAGCTTTGAACCGCAAACCAGCCCGAAGCTAAGGGGGTGTCAAGCCAGATTGGCTTTGCTTACTTCGTTTTAGTTGCCTATTACCTTATAACTCACCACCCTCTTTTATACATTGTATTACTTACTATTATTTCTATTGTCTGTTACGTTCCTTTGCTACCTGCACCCAACTCATATATATATAGAGCTTCTAAAGCCAGCTTAATAAACAAAATTCTCATACTTAATCGTCCCGGTCGACAGCTGTTCAAGAATATTACCTAACCTATTAGAGCTATGAAGAAAGTGAGAGAGAGCTCCATTAATAGATCTAACCCTCTATAACGGGCCTGACCGGCAAACCATTCAATTGGCTATATATACATGAAGACTAAGCAAAAGAAGAAGGTAAAGTGCATCTCTCAGCTTTAGTCATTCCTCATCATTACACCGTCAAAAAAAGAAGTGGGGTAGTTGGCCTATGTTTAAGCAGACAGAAGCCCTCTCGCCTCTCTGTCTTCACACCCGCTGCTCTCAGTTGCGATGGAGTGCTGCGGAGTACTGTCGATTCGGAGGAGGGACTAAAGAGGGCATCGAATCCCGTGCCTCCAACACAGTCCAATCATGGAAGTAACCTCCACTGCCGAGACACGTAAAGCTTCATGCTCTAGCGAGCTGCAACGACCCTTACAGTACGATCAGGCGGCGTGGAGGCGACAGCCAAAATCCTTCAGATTTACGCCGGGTGGTGCAGCGAGCTAGGCGACATTATGCGCGCACGCATCCGACCCTGCTCCTACTCCTTCCTGTTCACATCCCTTGCCAATGATGCATCTCCGTAATCCCTTACCTCCTTAGCTGATCAAGGTCTGCGTCAACTCGAAACCGAACGGTGAACCGACGATGGGCCATATGCGAATGGTTTTGTGAGATTCGGCGAGACCATGATCAAGCCAGAGGATTGGTCATAGATTCCAGTTCCCACTTTTCGTGGCACCACCTCCGTTCCATGGGGCTCAGCACCTTCCAGCTGCCCCTTCGTTCCCGCGACGTCGCAAACGTGGCGATGCAACATTACGCATTCATCCAAGCCTAAAATTAGGCCATTTTGCAAGGCGTTCTCACACCGCCACTTCATTTCCCCTCCAACTCCGCCCGGTGAGTTGGTTAGGAGCAGAGTATCACTGGCAGCGCTTGACGTCTTGAACCGGGCTGGAGATGGCCATCATCCTTAAGCTTGTAGCTTCACCAGAGAGGCCTGCGCTCTCATGGACGCGGCACAGCAATCGTGACACCGACGGGGACGGAAACGGGGGTGGAGGCCAATGCAACCGATGCAGCTGAGGTGGGACCCCGCATACGGGATGCGTGAGACGGGCGTCGAGCAAAGTAGGCCCATCGCGACATGCTCGTTTAACGTCGCCGAATTTGTAAGGGCGCGGGAGGCAGACCGGCGGTGATCTTCGGGGGGTCGGCGGAGTTCAAGCAATTGACGTTTCTGCGCAAACCAAGTCACCCTAGATCAGCCAACAAAGTGCTTTCCATACCGTTTTCGGAATGTTGGGAGGACTGAAACAGCGGAGCGCCGACCAGCGCAGGAGCGGACAACCGCGCTTCACTGTCGCCGGTCGCAGCGAGTCCAAGAGCCCACAGTGATAGGTCGTAGGAGCAAATTCAAACTCTGCGAACGTGGCGCCCACCAGGATTGACGGAGGCAGACTCGCCTCTTGCATCGACTTCCTTGGGGAAGCAAAACTCGCGTGAAGCCACCATGGCGACGGCGGGATCGAGGCACCGAATGAAAAAAATCCCTCAGGTCACGGAAAAAGGACAGGTGGCGGGAGCAGAAGGGACAACAGGGCAGAAAGAAAAGTGATGGAGGGCGAGAAGTTAAACCAGCGAGAGGAAGGCAGGGTGCATTTATAGACGGTGGTCGAAGGGAAGGCTTGGCGGAGCAAGGAACGAAAGGCAACGCTTTTACCTCTAAAAGGTAGCACCTGTTTCCTAATGTGATTTCACTGGAAGAAGGTTCACTTCCATTAGCTTGGCCAGCTTGCTTTGGTCCGCGCCTTTCACACGTAAAATATTTTTAAAACCCTTGTTGCGCAAGGAGCCCCCGGCTCGATTTCAGCCAATCATGTGTAAGAGCCGACAAGGTCTTGAGAGCTGCTATTTTGCAAAGTTCCCTAGCCAAAGCTCGTACAGGAGGATAAGAAATGTGGATAATCAACGCCGGAGATACGTTTCTGCAGCTTTGTACATTTTTTTAAGGCTCATACAGTAGGTTTTACATCTTAGCCATGTTCATTCCACGTGAAGACAAGATTGTTCATGCTGGTCAGCGTGTCTGGATGGTCCGCTCCCAGTTTCCTGCTAGTTTTGGGTACATGAACGCCGTTGTATTACCAAAACTCCTGTGTCACTGCAAGAATGAGATGACCGCCTGCAGTGGAACTGTGTATAGGGAAGCATCTCTCCCTACGGTAAAGTGTGAAGAGCTATTCATGATGGTCCTTGAGTCGACGTTCTATCAATTGCTTCGGCTGGTATATGAAGATTTCAATGTCATGTAGCTGGCATGGCAATTTACGATCTTGACATGCTGGTTGTCTTGGACCATATCGTTTCTTCGGATGTACATCCAACTGATAATAGTTCCAACATTAGAATCCCTGCATTGTGCCCAACAGTCTACTGGAGCGACACTTGTACAGACTACCAACTTTCATCGTGATAGGCGATATCAGATCCTACCCGCACATGCCTAGGATGGTGTTGTTCTTTCACGAGTATTTTCAAGGATCTATTGACAGTGTTATTTTCGAAGATTTCATTGAGCAGCTTCCTCAGCAGTGGCAGACACTCGCTCAAACAGCCCATTTGTCTCGGCGATACGCAAAGCATTACCAAGTCCTAAGCCGTGAAAGTATTTCCTCATGTACTTGTCCCGTGGGGTTCCAGCGTGTTCTCACCTCTCTTCATCAGAATCAGAATCAGAATCAGAATCAGAACCCAAACTGTCCAATTGAAGTTGCAAATTCCCCCCCCTTTCTCTCGCTGCTTGAATAAGTTCCTTTTGAAGGAGGATGTTTTTTTCAGTTTTAGAGACAAGTTCATTCTTCTGAAGCGCAACTTTTAATTTAATATCCTTTAGAACGAGCAGAATTCTGAGATGCTCTTGCCGAAGTTGTGAGTAGAGCTCCGCGAGAGGTTCGTATTTGTTCTTCCATGTATCCACTTGGCTTTGCAAAGCCAGAGTTTCTGAATGATTCTTAGCAAGTTCTTTCTTCTGAAGCGCAACTACTAATTTAATGTCTTTTAAATCGTGCAGAATTCCGAGATCCTCTTGCCGAAGTTGTGAGTAGAGCTTTGCAAGAGCTTCGTATTTGTTCTTCCATGTATCCACTTGTCTTTGCAAAGCCAGAGTTTCCGAGTGATTCTTAGCAAGCTCTTGGGTCGAACTACCGAAAGACTCAGATTCCCCTTGGGTGAGCAGTTGTTGTAATCGGAGCTTATGCTCATCCCAGGACGGACGTTTTTGCTGCGTTGCGATGTTTGATGGAGCAGATTCGGATTGCTGGGCAGCTCTAATCTCGAGTCGGCGGAGTTTGCCTAGTATGTTAACAATTTGCTCATCTTTTGAGTCAAGTTGTTGCCTAATCGCCCCGTCTAACTGAGTTGATTCTGCTTGTAGTTCAGTTAAATGCTGGTCCTTCTCGTAGTCTCTGGCCCTGTCCACCAATTGGTATACCGTTCCCTCGGGCAGTCTGGGCGCCGAAGGCCCAGCTCTTATCGAGTCAACGGGATTGTAAGATGACCTGGCGTTCTCTCCGCCGTGACTCAGGTCGGGCATCACTGGTGTAGTACGCGCAGGCGGTCCATCATGGAATCCCAAACGTGCGTACCGTTCCGCCGATTTCTCATTGTCCACGATCCTTTCCGCAATTAGGCTTTGTATCCTGTCGTGGACCTTGTTGACTTGCTGGTCGATACGACCATTTGAGGCACTTGATTCAATCCAACCACTGTCAATATTTCGTTTGGGCGATCCCAAGCACGTAACACTCACAGTGACATTGCCCCTACAAGGAGCAAAAGCGCGGTCTTACACGCCTCAATCCTCTTAGTCAGCCGCGCAACCTCACTATCCTTGAATGTCCACTTAAATGCCTTCCAAGTTTGCGCAGTTTTTCCAGCATTACCCCATCCATTCCATTTGGAAACCAGCTGTTGTATCTTAATCAAGGTATCACCACTACGGTCTAATGCGCTCTCCATGTCGTGACCCCATGTGGGCATCCATAGTCCCGTCTGATCCTCAAGTATACCGTGGATATGTACGATTGCTGAATGGACGCTGTCGACTTCGGCGTGGAGGGCTTGAACATCATCTGGGGCGTCGCCGACGGCAGTGATGAGTTGGTTTATATTCTTGGAGACTTTGAGTGCAATTGTAGCAGCGCTTGTGGCTGAGGTGATGATGGAGATGGGATCTGCCATGAAGGAGGCACCTACTGGAGTTTTTTTTTTCTATGCGACGTTAGAAGCATCCACTGATACTAGCTTTGTGGATCTCCGGCGTTGTGTTGCGCAATTGAGGCCAGGCTTCGCAGTCCCCACTTCATGTCATGAAGTCTTGCAAGCTGGCTTCACACTTAGGAGTCCTCCCTACTCCGTGCACGGTCCCACTCAATGCACGGTTTTCCTCACCAAATATGCCCAAATACACCTTTTTATACCGCCTATAACTTAATAACCTTCTTATAGAATTTTATGAAATTTTAAATAAAGCTTATTAAATACCAAAACTATAACTCCATAACTAAAAAATATAACAAAAGACTTAATTATTATTATTATTTGTTCTATTTATTGCCCGATTCGGTCCCTTTTTAGGTCCATGCAGGCTACTACCTATTTATATAGGAAAAATCCCCATAAGGGGGAAAAACCTAAGTATTTCCTTTTAGCTAGTCTTACGCGTTCCGCCTTCGCCTAGCTAGTATATCCTTGCGTTTTTTAGTCTGTCTTATGTACTATGCTTCCTAGGTATATTAGAAGATCTAGGGGGAGGAAGTAGTAGGAGGGTTTGGTAATTCGCCAGTGTGCCGCCTATAGCTAGGCGGGGGGTAACTAGTCCTTAAGGGGCTAGAACGGGGCGTATCCTATAGTGTCCTCCTATTAGATCTTATGTGCTATTTAGAACTACTAAAGGATTCCTTATCCTATAAGCTATTTTGCTATTACTTATAGGCCCTTACTTATAGAGAGCATCTAGGTAATATTATTTGTGCCTATACTAGCGAGTAGCTAGTCCCTTGCTAAGCGGTGGCTATAAAATAGTAGTATATAGTGTACTAACTAAACGGGCTATCCGTATATATATTAAGGTATAGTATTTAGAATATAAATACTTATAAGCTATATATTTAGACCTAGAACCTCTATCTATAGTAGGAAGGCGGCTATAGATTTTACCTTTATTAGTCCTTTATATAGGGGGAGAGTCGGTATTAACTATAGGGTATTCTATATAGCTATGTCTTATATTTTTACTACCTTCTTTTATCGTCACTTCTATTTAAGGTTTACCTATCTTGCGATTAGTATAATAGATCTCTATCTATACTAGTAGCCTCCTATCCTCTATTACCGTTATAGCACTCTACTAGTATAGCGCTAGGTCTCTACCTAGTGGGCTAGTTATAACGAAGCCTTATAAAAGTACTACGGTAGACTTATTAATAGGCTAGGTATATTAGTATAGAATAGTTAACAACGTAGTAACATAACTAATAGAATAGTTGCCTAACAGATTAACTCTAATTATATTCTAAGATTTACTATAAAAAGAAGAACTATCTAGGTAAGGACTATAGTCCTTTAAATATATAACCGTACTCCTAAGAAATCCTCCTTATATATAATATACGTATACTCTATCTACTCTATTATAGATTCTATAGATTATACAGATTATATAGATTACATTATATAACCTTACTTACTATTCCTCGTTATATAGTTCTATTGGCTTTATCTTAAATTATACTTTTATTAACTAACTAGCTGCTTTTAACTTCTCTCCTAATAGTTATAATATTGTACTTAAAGCGTCCGTAACACTATCTCCCTCCTCTTTATCTTCGTCCTTAAAGATCTTTAATATCTCTAAGTTGTTTACTAGAGGTATAATATCTGTCTAATTAATTTGGTTAATATTATTACTTATTATACCTAAGGCTCCTTCTTCTTCCTTAACTCTTTATTATACTCGTACCGTTACTACAATATTATCCCTTAGTAAGATTATATTGTCTCTATGTTCTTATTATATAAAAAAGGGGTTAGTTTACGTTGCGTTAGCAAGTCCTTCCTTATAACAACTATCCTCTTATTTAGAATGCACTAAAGCAAATATTTATTTATTCTATAACGTTTGCTTTATCTCTAATACTAAATATACACGTTCTATTACTCTTAATAGACGTTTAGTACCCTAGTTAATTTGTCTTAGAGTCTTATATTTAATCTACTACTATATAGCTAGATAATAAATTATTAATTACGCTAGCAGAGCTTTATCATTCCTACGACGCTAAGCAAAAGGCTACTAATACTTAGTAATAGGCCCTTAACTCTTATCTGGCTGCGTCCGCTTAGTTAATCCGTCTTAAAAAGGGTTATAAAAAGGTCCGTTTTAAGAAGTAAAAACTTATAGAATAAGGTTTATAGGAACTTGGCGATAAAAGAATAGATTCTCTTCTATCTAGAAAGGAAATATCTCTAAATAGCTTAGTAGGTGCTCCTCTTAGGTCCCCCTTAGATAACTTATTCTTTAGTAATCCTTCCTTATTAATGCTACTTAACCTAATCTTTTTTAATACTCCTATACCTTTCTTATAGCGGTTTTTAGGTAGTCTTATTATAGCCTATCTACTTTACTTTATACTATATCTTATCGTCAATATCCTTATAATTAACGATCTTTAAAACTTACTATTTATCCTCTTCTTATCCTCTATATATGTCTGCCTTATAAACTAGTAACTCGGCGTTTCTATATACTAGCTCTAGTATTGCGATATACTATATAGGGTAGATCCTTATTTTAGCTAATAGGTTTAACTTAAATATAACTAGTAAAATCCTCTATATGATTTTAAAAGGTCTTAGTCTAACATAGTCTAACTTCTTACTTAGTCGTTAACTCTTAAAATTTTTATATAGTAGCTATACTTTATCTCCCTCCTTAAGATCTAGTCCCTTAAATCTCTTAGCATTATAGTACTTTTTTATTCTTTATTATACCATTTTTACTAATTCTATAAGGTCTACATAAAGATTTATTAATATCTTTATTCTTTCTTTAGCTATACTACTTATTTTCTTCGCTTATTATAGTAATAATGATATTCTTAGCTTATACCCGTAATTTGCCTTAAATAGTAATATGCCTATTCCTTTTTGTAGTGTTATATTATATATAAACTATATAATTAGTAATAATAATACCTAATTATTTTGCGTATAGTTAATATAATATCTTAGATACTATTCTAGTATCTAATTTAGTCTTTTTATCTGTCTATCTGTCTATAGATAATATATAGTAGAAGTTATTACGCGAACCCCTTATTCTGCCAAGAATACTTCTTAAAATGCTGCTATAAATCTTAGATCTCTGTCTAATATGATTTTACTTAGTGCTCTATATCTTGCGAATACTTCTATAAGGCAGTATTGCCAGGGTGTACGGTAGGGAGTAGGCAAGCCGAGCATGAGTCACATAGGGAGTCGATGGAAGAGGACGATATGGTAATGAGGGTAGGCAATAGCCTGAGTACAGAGACGAACCGATGGGGGAGGAAGGAGGCTGCAAGCCCGAGGAGCTTATAAGGGGTGGCCAAGGCCTAGCCGAAGGCTAGCCTTGGCAGCCCCTAAAAGCTCCCGGGATGTAGCCGAGTAAGGGACCAAAAGTACTCTTACAACTTCTTTAATATAGATTTTAGCGATATCTTCCGCTAAGATTTCTTCTATATATGCTATAAAGTAACCCTATTTAGTTAACTTGTCTACTATTACTAAGATCGCGTTATAATCCCATTTAGTAATAGGATCTTTTAATTTTAGTAACTTTATAATAAAGTCCTATAATATAACTTCCTATAGTCTTTCTAGTGTTTTAATAGGTTATAGCCCTCTATATAGCTTATACCTTATTAGTTTATTTCTTTAACAATCTAGATATTTATTTATAACTTATCTTGCTAGTTCCTAGATTCTATAAATAATATATTCCTTCTAAAGTCTTAATACTAAGCCCGTAGCTCCATTGTGTCCTTATATTATTCCCCTATGGAATTCTTTAATAAATTCTTTTACTATTAAAATAAAATATAGCTCTTTTATTATGCTATCTAACTTTTATATCGCCTAGAGTGTTACCTTAAGCGTATAAAGCCTTACACTATACCGTGTCTCTAATCTTTTATTCTTTACTACCATCTACACTGTTTATAGTTTCTTTATAGTGATTATACTAGAAAATAAAGGTAGAAATAGGTAATTAAGATTAGTTCTTCTAGAATTAAGAGCCTTTTAGAAGCCCTAAACCTAAATACAATGCCTATTAAATTTATCTTTGCGTAAAGTTTATAAATAGACATGGTAAGAGCTATATTAAGCTTTTTAGTTATAATAATCTATATATAATTAACACACATCCCTATATACTGCAAAAATCTACGCTAATATTTACCCATCTAGTTCTAGGTATTTTATCAAACCTAGCCAGTTAAATAGCTCCTCCTTTACAAAGGATCCATCCATATCCTTAAGCATATATTTTCTCTCTAGAATTGGTCCTAAGAGAAGATTAAGAAAGTAAGTTATCTATTAACTGCATTTACAGAGAAAACCACTACGTTCTTTATCTAAAATATTAATAAGCAATTTAAAATTATCTACTGGAAGTCTTTTAATACTATAGGAAGTTAGCCTAGTATAGATTCTTCTAGCAGGAAGGAAGCTTACTCGCGGTCGTAGATACTAAAATTACTATTAGTTGGGACTAAAGTAAAGATACTAGTGCTAAATTAAGCTACTAGTATATGCCAGTTACGTCCCTAACTAAGTCTATTTTTTTAGGGTGGTTAATTATTTATTATACTTAATTATATACCTTATAAGTTTAGGATACGCCTAGGATAACATATCGTCTAGAGCGCGAAAAGCAGCCTGGCCGCAATAACCTAGTTCTAATATTCGCTCTTTATTCCGCCGACGTCTAGTTTACCGGACCGGTTAAAACCAGTAATTCTATTCTAGCTGCATGCGAGCTTCCACTAATCTAATTAGATGGAATCGCTTTATAATAAAAGCTGTAATAAGTAAGATATCTAATTAATCCAGAGACTCTATGTTTGCGGATACTGTATTACTAAAAGAAAGAATAGCTGTGCTTATGCTCTCCTAAATAGTAAGATAGGAATTCCGTAGCTATATGAAAGCGTTTTAGCTGGCAACCGCGAAGAATAGGCGAGTAAGGAGCCAGAGCCTATTAGAATTATCCAACGAGCTGCGGTTAGTAAAGGTTTAATATATCTCTATTAACAGAAATTTGCAGTTATAAATAGGTGGAATTTCCTTTAAAGTTTATTTCTGTAGCCTCTTAACCTTATAGGAGTGCTAATTGTTAACTTTTCGTTTGCTCTAAAGCCGCTTTAATGTCGTCCTTCTAGACCTAGTAATCGCTACGTTCGGTATTTTAGTAGGCTTAGCTCATTATAGTTGCTTTTTATTCGCAGGCGATTGCGCTCCTTCTCTCTAATATGTTTTGCTTTATGGTTTAGGATTGCATCTAATAAGAGAGACGTCTTTTATACGTTCTTCTATTACCTTATTCCGTCCATAAATATTACCTAACTCTGCCTTATCCTACTCCTCTTTACGCGCCTGTGTTTAGTTATTCTGCCTTACATATTTGAGATTATAGTTAATTGATTATTAAGGCTCTTTATGGTATTACTTGTCTACCTATTCTTTCTCTCCTTTTTAGTTATCCGTATAATTATAGGGTTGACTACTAGGACTTTACTGCAATGTCTCTACACTTTAGATTAATGAGTTTGTAGCTGTAAAGGGGAACTAGTTCTCTATATAGGACGAAGGGTATTAAAGAGAAGGCGCGGGAGACTTTTAGGGAGTCGTGTTAACGCCTTAAGATGGCGCTGAATCACCGTTATAAGAGGAAAACTAATTAGTAGTGCTTGCCTTAGTCTGTTTAGCTAGCTTACCTATAGGTAAAGGGGACAAGCTAGAAGCTAAAAGGAGCTTACTAGGATCAATAAAATCACTATTATAATTCTATAAATCTTCTTTAAATAAGTCTCTAATAGTAATATAGTATATAGCTATAGAATTAATAGCTGCGGAAAGCATAAGCGCCTAATTATAGATTAGCTGGAAATACCTTAGATTTGTGTCTAAGAGCTAGTTAAGCTTAAAGCAGACATTATATTAAAGGATCGTAAGTTCCTATAATAGCTATATTAGTTATAAAAATTAAGCGTAAAGGGGAAGTAAAGAAGGCATATATTTTTTATCTTAGTACTAATAGTATTAATCGGCATGCCTTAAGTTAGTTTGCTGTAAGTAAGGGGATTATAGTTTAAAGGCGGACATTGCGCTTACGTGCGTAAATGGAAGGTGGCAGAACAAAGTCACCTGTGGTCTCGGCTTATTAACCGCCCGAATATTTTAAGTAATAAAAGGCAGATCCAGCCTTATATGGCAACAGTTCTATTAATAACGATCGCTTTAGGTCGTATATTTAAAATCCTAAACAAACCCACCTCCTATATCATGGCGACTCTATAGCGCTACCTTTCTTTAGCTAAAAAAAGAGGCTTTAGTTAAATAGATAACACCCCACGTAATAATTATACCGAAGCTTTAACCGCTAATGTCTAGAAAACGCCACCTTAATAAAGGTCTAGTCGGTACGGCTTAGCCACCCTCCCTGCTAGCGGGGGCGAGCTTAAAGTATTTTACGCTTTAATCACCTTCTATAAATACCGCTAATTATACTGCCCGTCCTAATAAGCCTCTATAGATATTTAGCTTGGCTTAGTGCTATAGTAAAACGGTTAGCTAATCTAAGTCCGGAATAATTGCAGGACCAATATATAGGCAGTAGCTTAATTAAAGTGCCCCACCTTCGCAAATATAGTCCTAGAATTATCTTTCAACCCTAGTATAAAAGCGCAACCAAAGGCAAGAGCTATTAGCGTAGGAGTTAGCTTACGCAATCTTGTACAATATATTGTTATTTTTATTAGCTATAGTTAAACTTATTCTAATAGGTTAAGATATATAGAAGGATAGATTGTTTATAGTAGGGTTCAATAGTAACTAGATAATATTATTTTAGCTAATAGTGTAGGTATAGAGGGTAAATATTCCTAGAGTATATTCTAGATATTTTACTAATATACTTAGTTATAGGAAGTAAGCAGATCTGTAAATACTAAAATATACAGCTGCTGCTAACCTTGTTTTATTTATTAGTGTAGTATATAAATAGACCTACGAATACTAAGATATACGGCTACTGCTAACCTTATCCTATTTATTAGTGTAGGTTATAAGTAGACCTATAAATACTAAGATATACGGCTGCTGCTAGCCTTGTTTTATTTATTGGTATAGTATATAAGTAGACCTACAAATACTAAGATATACGGCTACTACTAACCTTCTCCTATTTATTGGTATAGGGAGTAAATAAACCTACGAATACTAAGATATATAGCTGTTACTAACCTTGACCTATTTATTAATATAGTTTATAAGTAGACTTATAAATACTAAGATATATAGCTACTGCTAACCTTATCCTATTTATTAGTATAGTATATAAGTAAACCTATAAATACCAAGATATACAGCTGCTACTAACCTTGTCCTATTTATTAGTATAGTATATAAGTAGACCTATAAATACTAAAATGTACGGCTGCTGCTAACCTTGTTCTGTTTATTAGTATAAAATATAAGTAGACCTACGAATACTAAGATATACGGCAGCTACTAACCTTATCCTGTTTATTAGTATTATAAGTAAGTAGATCTATAAATACTAAGATATACGGCTACTGCTAACCTTGTCCTATTTATTAATATAGGATATAAGTAGACCTATAAATACTAAGATATACAGCTGCTACTGTCACGGGATACTCCTGTAATACCTTATACACATCTACCTATTTCCACCGACTTAGCAACCAGAAACCGACCTTAAGACGGCAATCTAATAGTAATCTGCGGTAATCTGACGGCAATCTGCTATATTCTGCCATATTCTACCAAGTTCTACCAAATCCTGCTAAGTTCTGCCAGGACCGCTACCTAAATCCTATTCTACTCCGTATATATATTAACTAAGCAACTAAGCTAACAATATATACCCTTTCTCCCTATTTCCTTACCTTCTTTCCTTACGCAATATCTTAACTTCCTTACACAGTTTATATATATAGCTTAATAATATCTACCTTGCTATATATTATCGTCACTTATACTTACTCCGTGACACTACGTTGCGTTAACTACCTATACTACTATTAATATACAGAATAAACCCAAAACTCCTATAACGACTGCTAGTATTATATCTATACTCTAAGAACAATTAGTAGGGATATAAAAGTCTTTTATAGACGCCTTTATAGAACTAAGCTACTTTAAACTAATAATAAGCTAAATAAGAAGTATAACACTGGTAATTAATTAAGGACCTCTAAGAAGAAGTCCGTACCCTTAAGATGCCCACGCTAGAACCTTAAGACTAAACACTATCCCTGGAGATAAACACGCGGAACGTAAGCCCTAAACCTATAGTAGTTACTTACCCTAAGCCGACCACTATATTATAATAATCCAAACAATTACTAGATCCCCTAGTATTTACTAGTAAATAATAAAAACTCTAATTATTTTTAAGCTAGCTTAAAAATAAGCTAACTGGTAACGTTAACCGTTACCTAACTAAAGCTAACTAACTCTGTTACGCCCTAAGTTAACTAAAAAAAGAGGTAGCTAATCTTATTAAACCTCTTTAGCCAAACTTAGTATAAAGCCTAGTTATACTTCTTAAAGCTACGTATAGTAACCCAAACTATTAAGCTACTACTTAAAGAAAGATAAACTACATAGCTTAAGGAACGAAAAGTTTCCTAGTATATTTCTCTAAATTTAACCATTACGTAAGGGAAACAGGCTGGAATGACTCCGTACTAATTAACAGCCTTATTAAATCCCTAAGCCCTAAACTAAAAACCTCCCTAATAGGCGTAGACTTACTAGGAGCCCTTAATACCTATATAAACGTTATTAATAAACTATATAATAATATACTACGCCTAATACCGAAGCCCGCTCCTTAATATAATATAATAACCCTATAAATGTTTACTAAGTTATTATCTTAGCCTAAGCACCCTAACGCTATAGACATTGATACTAGAACCCTAGGGTACGCCCTACTAGGGTTCTCTAAATGAGAATAACGTACTAAGCTAGGCCTCTGCTTTAAATATAGAAGTAACTTCTACCTCTCTAACTACTACTCTATCCCTATATCTAAACATAATTTATAAACGGCTAATACTAATAGCCGTTTACCGTATCGATCTTCCGGTTACCGCCCCCGATCTTTACCTAGTACTAGCCTTATATCCAGTAAGCACTACTTATAAAGATAAAGCTATAACTAACGTTCTATAGGAACCCCTTTCTACTTACCACTAAAAGGCATATCCTAGAGTTAAGTCGCTTTTTAGGACAGCTATATTACAGGATCTTATTAAATGTATTAGATATTGCAAACCCCAACTCTTAAAACCGTAGTATAACTGTTAACTGCTATTTTTAGCAGAAAGGTTAATAGGCTAACGCTTAAGTTCTAATTAATATAGGAGCTAGCGGCATAGGACTTATTAATAAGATCTTTACGTAAGATAATAGGTTTACCCTAATACCTCTTAACCGGTATATTAATGTATTTGGATTTAATGGCAAACGCACTATCTTAGGCCGTATTACCCATATAGCGGCCCTAAGACTCTAATACCTAAACTATAAAGAATTAATTAAGCTCTTTATGACTACCCTAGGTTATCTAGTAATTCTTAAACAACTCTAGATAAAGCTCTATAAAGTAACCATTAATTAAAATAACCTTAAGCTTCTATTTACCGCCTCCCGTTGCAAGTAGAAGTGCTTTATAACTTACTACTTAGACCTAGAACTAAAATCTAAAAAATCTACTAAGATCCACCAGTCTAAGATTTCCACGAATATCTACTAGGTACCCGAGAATTCCACCAAATTCCACTAATATAAGATTTCCGCCGACGTCTACTAAGGACCTAAAGATTACACCAAACCATATAAACTAATCCTAACTACCACGCCGCCCTAAACTAAGTAGAAGTTTAAGCTTAATATACGAAAGTACTAGAAGAACTAGTATTCTACTATAAAAAGGATGCTTAAAGAACCCGAATCCAAATCTAATACCAATTCTATACCTAATACGGAACCTAAAGTTAAATAAGAAACTATATAAGAAACTAGGGATAATCTAAGCTCGCCTAACGCCCTAAATATCCGCATAATAGAAGCTACCCCGCTAATATAACTCGCCAAGAAACCTAAATATACGATCTTCGCTATTACTATAGCCGATATTAAGAAAGCCTTAGAACTAAAGAAGTATACTAACCCTGCTATAAAAGTACTAGTAGATTACTATAAATATCTAGAGGTATTCTTATAAAAGGAAGCTAATAAGCTAGTAGAGCACTAACTGTATAACTATAAGATTATACTTGAAGAAGGAAAATAGCCCGGATTTGGACCCCTATATAGAATATCCTAAAACGAACTCTAAGTGCTATAGAAATACTTAAGCGAGATACTAAGTAAAGGATTTATTAGAGTAAGCTCTTCGCCCGTAGCTGTACCCGTAATCTTTATTAAGAAACCTAGCGGCGGTTTACGCTTCTATGTAGACCACCGAGCTCTTAACGCTATTACTATTAAGAATTAGTATCCGCTCCCGTTAATTTAAGAAACACTAAACCGATTAAATAAGGCTCGCTTCTATACGAAACTCGATCTTATCTACATATTTAACCGCCTCTGTATCGTAAAAGGAGATAAATGGCTTACTGCATTCCGTACTAGATATAGACTATTTAAATACTTAGTGACGCTATTCAGCCTCGTAAATGCCCTAAGTTTATTCTAATACTTTATAAATAATACCCTATAACCTTACCTGGACGTTTTCTGTACTACTTATATTAATAATATCTTGGTATATAGCAATAACCTAGCTAAGTATAAGAAACACATTAACCTTATTCTATAAGCCCTGCGCGGAGCTAGCCTATAATTAGATATAGATAAATGCGAGTTCTATAAAACAGAAGTCCTATATCTTAGACTTATTATAACTATAAATGGTATATAAATAGACCTAAAGAAAGTTAAAGTAATTATAAACTAGTAAGAACCCGAGAATGTTAAGGACGTAAGAGCCTTTATAGGATTTGCCAATTTCTACTAACAGTTTATTAATAACTTCTCCGCCCTAGTTTCGCCTCTTATAGCTCTAACCTAAAAGGATAAAGCCTTTATCTTTAATAAGGAATGTAAGAAAGCCTTTACTTATCTAAAAGTTATATTTACTACCGCGCTTATGCTTTAATACTTTAACCTAAACCGAATAAGTATTATAGAAGCCGATTTATCCGACTATGTTACTAGAGGCATTCTGTCTTAATATAACAAGGATAAAGTATTACACCCTATAGCATACTTCTTAAAATAACTAAGTCTAGCCGAATATAATTACGAGATCTATAATAAGGAATTGCTGGCTATTATTAGATGTTTTAAGTAATAGCGACCTAAACTAGAAGGCGCTAGATTCCCGATTAAGGTCCTTAGCGACTATAAGAATCTATAGTACTTTATAACCATAAAACAGCTAAGCCACCGTTAGGCCCGCTAGTTAGAATACCTATCTTATTTCCAATTCTTAATTATATACCATTTAGGCATTTAAGGCTAAAAGCCTAATGCCCTAACCTAACGCTTATAAGACGCGCCAGTACTAAAAAAAGCGCGCTTTTACCGAAATTAGACCCCACTTTACCCTAAACTATTTAACCCTCCTACTAAAGATCTTATAGTATACGTCCTTAAAATAACTAATTAATTAATTAAATAGATTATAATTAATAAATACCCAAATAATAAGTTTATCTAGGAGACGCTTAAGCTAATTTAAGATGGCATTAGACGCTTTAAAAGAATCTCTTTAAGTAAATATAAAACTCGCAGAGATCGCTTATACTACTATAACCGCCTAGTTATACCTAACCACGACGAACTTAAGCTTAAGCTCCTTAAATATATATATGATTTACCAGTAGCTGGCTATCTAGGCTAAGGAAAAACCCTAAAACTGCTCTAATAAGAATACTATTAGCTAAATATATATAATATAACACAAAGGTATATCTCTAGCTGCTATATCTACCGATAAGCTAAAGCCTTGTATAAGGCGTATAACGGCCTTCTAAAGCCACTACCTATTCTAAACTAAAAATAGAAGGATATCTTAATTAACTTTATTGTTAATCTCCCTATAAGTAAAGGCTATATAAACATTATAGTAGTTATAGACCAACTATCTAAGATGAGATACTTAATCGCCTGCCCCGATATATTAACACCTACTATTGCCTAACTATTCCTAGATTACGTATAGAAACTCTATAAACTCCCTAAAACGATTATCTCCAATAAAGGTAACCAGTTTATCTCTATATTTTGGAAGAAACTAACTACCTAACTCTATATTAAAGCACTAATATTTATAGCATACTACTTAGAAACGGATGGCTAAATAAAACGTATAAATGCTATAATGGAATAGTATATTCGGATATACACGTTATACTTATAAGATGACTGGATTAACTGGCTTGTATTTACTAAGTTTACTATAAATAACTTCGTCTTGGAAACTATAAAGATCTCCCCATTCCTAGCTAACTATGGCTAGCATCTATAAATAGGTTTTAAACCTTTTAATAATGTTCCCTACCCCGCTTATTACGCCTTATAAGTTATAGAAGTAAATTAATTTGTAGAGAAGATAGAGAAACTATAATGGTTCCTTACTAACGAAATAATATAGGCTTAATTTATCTATAAAGCCGTAGCGAATAGAAAACAAACCCTAGTACCGGCCTACTAAATTAGTAACTTTGTCTGGCTAGATATAAGAAATCTAAACACGAAACGACCTACTAAGAAACTTAATTAGAAGAACGCTGGCCCTTATAAGGTTAAGAAGGTCGTCTTCTCTTACTTCTACTAATTAAAGCTCCCTAATACGGTTAAAATCCACCCTATATTCTATACGTTAGTCCTTCGCCCTACTGCCCCTATATTAGACGCCCTGCCTAAACAGATATAGGACCCTCCCCTACCAGTTATAGTAGATAGTAAGAACGAGTACTTTATTAAAAGAATTATCGATATTAAGTATAATAAGCGGAAACGCTAATATATATACCTTACAAAATAAAAAGGCTTTACTAAGCCCTTATAGGAACCCGTTAACTCTATAGGACTTATATAAGCCGCAGAAGACTTTTATAAACTCTACCTAGAATTACTATAACCCTATCTTATAGAAGCTTAAGTTTAAAGGGGGGGTTCTATTATAGGACACTCCCGTAACACCTTATACACGTCTACCCATTTCTACTAACTTAGCAACTAGAAACTAACCTTAAGACGGCAATCTGCTATATTCTGCTATATTCTACTAAGTTCTACTAAATTCTATTAAGTTCTGCTAGGACCGCTACCTAAATCCTATTCTACTCCGTATATATATTAACTATGCAACTAAGCTAACAATATATACCCTTTCTCCCCGTTTCCTTACCTTCTTTCCTTATATAACGTTTTAACTTCCTTATACAGTTTATATATATAGCTTAATAATATCTACCTTGCTATATATTATCGTCACTTATACTTACTTCGTAACAGCTACTAACCTTGTTTTATTTATTGGTATAGGATATAAGTAGACCTATAAATACTAAGATATATAGCTACTGCTAACCTTGTCCTATTTATTGGTATAGCTAATAAATAGACTTACAAATACTAAGATGTATAGCTACTACTAACCTTACATCAGGAAATTTTTTTTTTGGCTCGTTGTTGCGGTTTGCAGCAAATTGCCGCAAATTGCTGCAAACTGTACGGTTGCGGTGGTCGTATATGGTCCTGTGCGGTTTGCGGCGGTTTGCAGCAACCCGCGCGAAGCCTATATTTTTTGCGGCAGTTTGCAGCAACCTGCGCAAAGCCTATATTTTTTGCGGCAATCCGCGCGAAGCCTATACGTAGCCCTTGCATTTCGCACATTTCGCACATTTCGTACGTTTTGTACGTTTTGCACGTTTCGTACGTTTTGTACGTTTCATACATTTTGTACATTTTGCACGTTTTGTACGTTTCGCACATTTCGTACATTTTATATATTTTGCACGTTTCCTATAGATTGCTATAATATACTTTTAAATATATTTATATTATAACTATATAAAATATAGAGCTATCTACTTAGAGCCTCTAAATCGT
>Ga0307515_10006443_pt1 | contig 23477 bp, 27 predicted proteins | sample 17_EM_MG_FD_194513 | JGI IMG/M metagenome (GOLD analysis project Ga0307515, IMG submission 194513) | Populus trichocarpa ectomycorrhiza microbial communities from riparian zone in the Pacific Northwest, United States - 17_EM | ecosystem: Host-associated > Plants > Roots > Unclassified | place... | reverse complement strand
GGACAAGAGGCATAATAAGACGAGACGGGAGGGTGGTGAGACACCTGCTCTGTGACGTAAATCACTCGCATTCTCTTCGTCTTGTCGTTGGAGTCCGCCTCCAGCAGCTCGGTCGCTCCCGCACCAAGGCTGAGACTGGAGATCTGAGCGTCGACGTTGCTTTCTACGGGTTCCGGGGAGGTTGCTGGCGTGCTTTTAGCGGTACGCCCGAAGGACATGTAACTAAATGCGCTCCGACCACTCTTGACACTTTCGGTCTCCGTACTTACGCGGGGACCGGACGAAGAGGATGTAGAAGCCGAGTTGGAGATGTACAAATGTTGCAGTGGTGGCCCACGAGGATCAGCGGGGTATGAAACGGGAATCACATCCCAGTGGGCCCGGAAATGCTCCCCAAGAACGGAATTGTAGGGCTTGCAGACCTTGCCGCGCTAGAAATCGAGACGGGTTACCGCCGGCAGCCACATGAAATCCAACGTGCTGCGCTCACGAGGAATTTGAGATCCTTGGAGAAACTGAACCTCAGGGCGGCTAGCATGCGCTCAAACGAATCTTCGGAATCATTGATGCTGTTTATTAGAAACACATCAGCTTTTGATTCCTTTCGAATGCGACCCGGTTTCCGTAGACGACCGGGAGCGAGACTCACGCCGCGAAGAGGTCCGGACGGTCCAAGTAATGCCAATATTCCTAGAGACGGCGTACATGAGAAATTGTTCAGAGAATTTATTGCTGGGTGAAAAGACAGGGACGCACCAGGTTCGGGACGGGCTCCAGCAAAGATGCGGGAAGAGATAACCTCCTACAAAACCATCGGTGTTTCACTCAACATCGAGCTCTCGGCGTAATGGCGGAAACTCACATTGAAGCGATATCCTTTATGCCCATGCATTTACGAACGAGCTGGACGATCATCTTGAGCTTTCCGGTCTCTCCGGTGTCTTCAGAATCGGGAACGGAGATGGGGGGACCATCGTCAACGGGGTCGGGGGTAACTTGTTGCTTGGTCGCCATTAGAGGTATATCGTGAAGAAAAGGTCGTAGGGCGGCAAAGAGAGAGGAGAAAAGAAAAAAAGAGAGGGATGGAACGGAGGGATGCGCTGGAAGAGGGAACGGAGTGGTGAAAGCGACTGAGTGAACGGGTGATCGCCAGAGACAACGGATATAAATACCCCCCAGTTTGGCACGTAGCTCTCATCCAAACTTGCATGTGTGAACGTCTGTACTTCCATAGGCGACTACCGATGGCTGCGACTCTAAGACTGCGCACTGAATTCGACAATGAGCAGTATAGTGTTATTTACTGTGCTACATTCGCCGGTGTACAGAAGGGCGGAACGGATTCGCACAGAATGAGCGGGGGGAACAACACATAACACATAAAGAGTAAGCATAATACAACGAGAGCGGCGGGCGACATCAACACACGCGCGCATAACCTAATAGTCCAAGATCAAGAACAAATCATAACCTAAAGTCGAATAACCTAAAGTCGAAGGATGTTCAACACCGGGCGGGGGAGATGCTGAGATGACTCACTCATTTCTTCTGCTCGAGAGGCGGATCCGGGATGATATAATAGGTTGTCTTCCCACCGAGGCTTGTCTCAGACCTAGCGGAGAGTGGTATGTCATCCGCCTCGGAGCCATGGAATTCACTCGGATCGTAAACGGGAACTGGCTTTCGTGAGGTACGTCGGACTCGGTCTGTCGGGTGTCGAGGATAAGACGGCGATGACGGGCTGGGGGGGATAACATTGCCTGGAGGAAGCGGGCTGCTATCGAGCGAGCGGTGTGGTTGGCGTCGTGATGACATTGACTGGGCCGTTTCGTGGAATTCGAGGGAAGGCTGAGCAACCACCGATGCGGGTCTCCTGCTTGATGTCGAGGATTTCGAATGTGATCTTGTAGCAGCGATCGGAGGGAGACTCGGCTTGACCTCGTCGTAAATAATCACGGATTTTTCGGAACTAAAATCTTCTTCCGACGACTGGGGAGAGTTGTCCTGGTTTCCGGCTTCGAAGGGTAGAATCGCCCCCGTTGAGTCTGATGGATCGTGGAACCCCTTGGATGTCCGTTTAATAGAATGCGTAGGAGTAGCGTTCCGGGCAGTTGACTTTCGGCGGCGGAGTACCCACAAAACGGCAAGTACGACTAGAGCGAGGACGAGCACTCCGGTGATTACACCAGCCGCAACTATCCCCCCGTTCACACCCGAACCATCAGAGACGGGTGCCGGTGATGTGACGGATGGGTTGCTTGCCGAGGACGGGCTGGAAGATGGGGAAGGAGTGGAGGTGTACGTTATGGATCGAGTGGAGGATGATGTGATGGAGGACTGCGACGGGACAGCCAGGCATGAAATATCAGTCCCGTTGGCGACGTTAAAGACGTTGGATGACAGGACTCCGCCCGATGCATAGGCGTCCAGACGATACCTCCCCTGGGGGACGTTGACCTTGGACCATGGAAACTGCCCGGTTGAGGGATTGATCAGCGATAGAGTCGCATTCACATCCGTGGTACCCCGGCCAAGGACCGACAGAAAGTTTCTGTGACTGGAATTCCACTGGTCTACCCCGATGTTCGTGACGACCAAGGGGTAGGACGAAGTGCTAGATACGGTCCCAGTGTAGGTCCATGCGATCGTCGCCTGAGTGCAGGTTGTGAGACTTGGGACGGCCGAAAAGACGATTTCGCTCGTTGTGGTCGTCATCTACGCAGAGATGAGGAAGAAGAGGGACAAAGAAAAAGGAAGAAGGATTACCTCGACGATGAAGCGGTCTCCCTCGCTGGAACAAGCGAGCGGTAGGGCGGGACAACGAAAACCCGGCCTGGTTGGAGTGAGCCGAGAATAGGCTGGGTGAGAGAAAGAAGAAAAGGTCTTCGCCTCGGCAGCAGGCACGAAGGCAACGGCGTGATGAGCGTCGTTGGACACTTACATATATCGCTAGCCTTGTAGGTCCGAGCCACCGACCCCGCCACCTCGCATCAACATCAAGTCAGAGGGCTGCGCGAGGCCAGCCTACCCTGATCAGGCTTACTCTCACTACATGCAATGCCCCTCCTATCTGCTTCCGCGGACACATTCATCCTGGGAGCGACAATATGTCTCATCGTCTTCGCCCGCCGGGCGCACTACCCCGCTCCCACAAAGAATGCACGCCAGCCAAAGTATCGGCCCCTCATTACCGCAATCCTCGCAATGCATACTCTCTACATGATGTACATCCTTTCCTTCAAGACCCCACCAAACCTCTTCACCCGGCTACACCTCCCCCTCTCAATGCCCTCCGAGAGGATCAGGGCCATACTGCTCTCGAGGGGAGAGGGAAACACCCTGCCAGAACATATAGAAGAGTTGTTGATGAAATTGAACACGTCCGACCTCAGAACATATTTCGTCAGGTCCGTCCCTGCCCTCTGACTCGTGTGTGACCCGCCCCCTTCTCACCCGACAAACCAGGTTCGGCCAGAACGCAATCCAGGAGTGTGAGTGGTGCACGACCCTTACAGAGTACGCGGCGTACACGCTGCCCGCCATCGTGCTGTCCTACATCAAGGAAGCCGCCCTCCTCGGAATGGTGACGATACGTGGAACCGATCGGGAAACGTGGAGGTCTGCTGGCATTGGGTTCCTGATCTTGGCGTGCATCCTTGACGTGTACCGGATGCTGACCGCGAGAATAGCAGTTGATCAACAAGAGCTAACGATGGTCGGTCAAGTTTCTTGTCGTTCCTGTTCCTGGTCTGACCCAGTGGCTCTCTGAAGTGGCACGACATGCTCTGGATGCTACGCCATTTGTTCTTCATCGTCTTGCCCATCATCGTGCACTTTGTCTTGCCTGCTTCTTTCACCCCCTCACCTCTCGCCCTCGTACCGCAAACAAACCTCGCCCTCCAGGCACTTCACAAACGGATACAGCTCCTCAGCTTCACATCAGCCATCACCTTCCGTGTCCCAGAATTCAGGCAAACTATCGGAAACTACTGGGAAACTCAGAGGATAGAAGGCAAATGGGCACGTGAGGATGAGGCCATAAATCGGCTCTCTGAGAAAACTGGCACAGGGGTGAAGAGGGAAGTGGCAAGAGAAATCGCCTCGAGATTCAAACGTGGATTCGAACTCTGACTTGGACATTAGAAGCTTTACCCATCGGGGATATTGTATTCAGATGTAACATTGTAATCGAGGTTTAGTATAATAACGGTGCGCGACCCCAGGATGCCAAGGAGGGAGCAATCGATTCGCGACCAACTGAGATTCGTCGGTACCTATTCAAAAGAGGACGCCAGGTCAGTACTTCGGTTCTCGGTCGCAATTTCCAAGGAGAGAAAAAGGTCAGAAAAGGTGATTTGGTATAGCTTATCCACAAGGAGCGAAGCTCTCTTCGGAAGCAGAACTGAAAATTAAGTATCATCACAAAACGGCGGAGCAACGGAACCACCCTTCAATGAAACAGAAGACAAACCTCACCTCAAGGATAGAAATGCCCGTAGGAGTAAACCGTCATCGGTGGACTCGGAGCCAGCAAAGGTGTAACCAGAAAATAACGAGCGACGGAGTTTGCCGAGATCAGAACGGTGAAGCTGATCTTGACGGTGACCGGTGACCTCCGAGTCCGGAAGAAAAATTTGCGATCCATCCAGCCGCTCCTTCGAGAGGTGAGTCTCGCTTTTTCCCTGGAGACACGGCGTCCGCGTGTGTATGATGGATAACTATCCATATCGAGTTGGCGACGGGACCACCCAATGAGCCAAACTCAAATCATGCATCACCAACTGACCCACACGCTCGCCTTCGGTTCCCCCCCCTCCTCTGTTCACCCTCAGCGCGCTGATTATATTTCACCATAGCGGCCATCTTGAGTGGAACGTACGTTGGATTTTCTCATTCCGTGGCACCAACGTCCCTCCCACGAGATGATCCACTGTTAGCGGGCGAACAGACCCTGTGCCCTCTACCAATTTATCCATATGCACAACCACCCTCTGAACCACTGGCCCTCGTCTTTCTGATGATCAACCCAGTCGTTATTCTAACCCTTACCAACCCCGCCCTGACCAGGAGCTTCGGTCGCAGCGAACCCCTCGCCCGATGTTCTGGTGAGTGCCGTCTCTTTTCTACTTTGAGCATGATGTTCCATGTGTTTTACACACGACAAGCATATGTCCGAACATTCATGAAGGACATTCTCGATCATCCTGACCTTTAAAACCATCGGTCTCGACGTTTTGCTGACGAGTTCCGCACAGAACTATACCAATCTTCTTTTCATCCGCGATCGGATTGTACCCCCATGTATCGCTGCTTTAACAATAAATCTTTTTTGTTGGCTCCCAGAAATCCCCATATTACGCAAGGAATCGATGGAAAGTAAGATGGTCGTTCTCCAAGATATGATGTACAAGAAAGAAACCGAGGAAAAGAGAGGAAACTAGCGCGAGGAAAATGTCAGGGTCATTTGGTTATAAACTTTCGTAACGTGATAACTGTCGCGAAAAGGTGGGGACGAGCAGACAAACAAAGGAAGGACTGGACAAGTCCCGCCATACGCAGACAGGGATCATAGCTTCTTCTGTGGTGGGGCGGTCCCTTCTGCCTCCTCCTCCCTTGGGTCTACTGCCTCCCTAATGAGCGAGATAGTGCTCTCCAGACTCCTCCGTCTAGTGCTAGGACTCGTCATAGTCGTACCGAGACTGGCAGTCCTGCCGTGGCCACGCCTGGATGGCGCCCCGATCGACGTCGACGTCGAACCAGGAATAGGCGACGTGGGTATCCCATCGTCAGTGGCGATCACTTGCTCGAGGGCCGCAGAGACACCATTGGCAGGTACGGGAGAGCCCGTTTCCTCAGATGGCGTAGGGGGGTTCGACATCATTGCTCGGCCTGCCTCTGAGTCCGCGTCGTACAGTTCCGGGGGCAGACGCTCGTTCTCGATATCCGACTTGCGCCTACAGAATAGAGTAAGTATATGTCGGTGATATAGATAGGCGTTTCGTCATACGCGTCATCGAAGTTCGTGATCAAATCCTTTATGCCTTCGGCACCGTTCGCGAGAGTATCGGTGGGTAATTCCTTCATGCCCGCGACGCTCTTGAGTTCAGAAACACGTTCGGACTCCTCTCTATATATGTTGGTTGTTAATAGGAGTTACGGGTCAAATGTCCGGCAGAAAGCATACCGAAGGAGAGCAAAAACACGCGAGACTCGACCGACGGCCAAGATCTTGTTCTTGATGATACGTTTTCGCTCCGCAGACTCCTCCGCAGACTCTTTGACATCAATAAGGCCTTCATCCGCTTCTTCCAGCTCCTCCTTTGTGCAGATGTTGAGAAGGGACAGCAACATGTCCGTGACTAACGTTCCACCAGTCAGCTTGCGGGTAAGATGCAGAAAATAAGATTGTACTCTTCTCGCCGACAAACGGCAAACTCCACGTAAACGCGTCCATAAAGTTAGGAAGCCAGTATGGGTGGGGAGTGCAATTGAATTGCCGGATGTTAAGGACGTTACTCTCGTACTTGAGGATAGCCGCCTTGTTGTTGTAACAGTCGAGGTAGTGCGGGCAAGAGAAGAAGGTCATGACGGATGGAAAACCTGTCGTCCTCGTCTTCCGGTACATCCTATAGCTAAATAGCGGCGCGGCGAAGGTAAATCTGTGTGGGAACGGTCGCCGGTCGTGGTTATAACATACCCAGCATCTTGAGCTTCGTGCGCTCTGATAATCGACAACAACTTGTTCCTTTCCAGGAACTGTGTGACCGCTTGATAACTGACAGAGACCAATAAGTAATTCGAAGGAGAGCGATATTAGACAGAACTTGCGTGAAGAAGTACGAGCAACCTCGGACGTGGTTGTGTAGGAAGCTCTCTGATGTACTCTCCTGCCCAAAGTCTTCTACAGGGTCTGACCACAAGATATCGCACATCAAACCCTGTGTTGGTGGCTCCCTGAACCGATCGATCTAAATGGGGCACTTCAGTGAGAGCATTGTAGGATCAGCGGTGAAGATCACGTTTCGGATATCATCTAAAGTATGTAACTCGGGCGAAAGGCCGCCGTGGACGCAGAAGAATTGCTTGTTCATGACGGCCGCCAACGGAAGGGCGCAGAATGAGTTCATGCATGCTTCGTAGATGCGCTCAGTGTACTTTCGCTTGCCTGGCGCCGGAGTTAGGGTCAGCCAACCAAGGGGTTCTTATCGGAAGTAAGCCCTCCACGTACACTCAAGCTTGAAGGTGAAGTAATCCGTCAAGTGTCGACACTCGTGGTTACCACGGAGCAGGAAGAATGTGGTGGGGTACCAAATCTTGAGCGACCACAGATAGAGCACACACTGTAGCCGAGTTAGATCGATGGGAACAACCATGGGCTAATAAGACGCACCTCGATGCTGAAGTAGCCTCGGTCAACGTAGTCTCCCAAGAAAAGATACCGTGTGGTAGCGGGATTGCCGCCGATTTCAAAGAGTTTCATCAAGTCGTACTGGTGATAAGTTCAGAATGCGTGTACAAAGAGTGCTGAAAGCAGAAAGAGGCTCACATATTGACCATGAATATCACCGCAAACTGAGACCAGGGTGGTAAGGTGTCAAATACGTATATCGGGTTGACAAGACATGAGGCTCACCGGTCACCGGGGCATCCACCGAGATGAGGTTGGACTCCTGTTTTAAGATGTCCGTAGCCTTCTCCAAAATGTACAGTGCCTGCTCTTCAGAGACACGTCCTTCTCGATAAAAGTGATTCTTGAGGAAGTTGACATCGGGTTTGGTTGGGTCCTCCTTCGAGAAGAACTGTTCTGCGGTCGGGAGCTGCATTGCTGGGGCTTGCACCTGTCGCCATAGTAGTTAGGACATCGCACATGGCGACAGGAGACAATGCGTACATCCTTTACAACCCGCTCTTGGGTGCTGATAGTGTACCCATTCTCCAACTGATGTTGGGTGAAATCGACTTCGGGAACTACTCCTCGTTCTTGTATCTTGCCGATAGCCTTTTCAAGGTGGGCTCTGGAAGCGGGCATGGTCCTAGATTCGGTGAGCTTGGGCGATTGCCACGGTTATTTTGTGGGACGAGGTCAAAGGGGAAGGACGGAAAATGTGCCAGATGTAGTGAACAAGATAATTGACGACTACCCGAAACGGTCGGGCACTTCAAACTCAGAAAGGGCGGACTGACAACATATCGAATTTATGTCCGTTCCACCTTCTATTTACTCTTTGTAGACCGCTGCTATGAACCAAAATACCCCTCCAGAACATGCTTTGCGACATTGAACCCAAGCAACGTGAGGATGTAGCCTGTAAACAGGGGCAACAACGGAGAGAGCAGCAGCTCTGTGCGGATGAGAAAAGGCAGGGCTTTCGATGGATCAGTAAACAAAGATCAGGAAGCGAGCGTACCTCGGGCAGGATCTCACCGTTAAAGCCCAGATAAACACCGTAGATATACTGCCCGAAGCTGCTCAATTCAGTCAATACAAAGCGTAACAGTATCCATGTACGATGACCTACGCGGCGAGGTAAAGCGTATTCCCCAACCAAAGGCATACCCAGTTATTCTTCAGCAGCAATGGGACGAGAAAAAGTTGTCCCAGATATAATGTCAGGTAGAGCGGGAAGAATGCATTTGTGTGCACGTCAAACGAGTATGCCCACTCGACTTTGGAATCCGCAGCGGTCGAGTGTGATGGAGGGGCAAGCAGGACGTTGTTCGAGAACGCCCTAAATATCTTCAGCCCGGCGTAACGCGCATACCATGTGAGGAGCTAACCAGAATGCGGTGGCTACGACCATACCCACGAGAAGGAAATCTCGCAGGATCATGAGTAGTGCGAGTTTGAAACAGCCTAATATACCGTAGGAATATACCACCGACCAAGCCACGGCCGCAACTAAGCAAACTATAAGGCAAAAAGCGATTGCAATATTCACCCCTCACTCACCGCACAAACATGCTGATAGAAGAATCAAAATAGCGGGGTCATCTCTCGCCCATGTGTTTTTGGTTTCTACTCCATTTGTGAGCTTAATCGCACTGGGGTTTCGAAAGCTTCTTACGCTTGTGGAAATACACGTTCCGGTATCTGGATTCATGTTAGCCCAAGGTCGTTGGGAGGAACAGTGGAGACCAACGCACACTCGTTTCGGGGCCAAACATAAATATGTCAACTGCCATGCGGCTAGCTCGAAATCCTGGGTCACCGTACAAGCTGTGTCAAATGGGCGTGAACACGAGTGACACGCGACCGCATACCATCTGCTGGAATCTATGCAGCCGTCTGAATATTAGTGGTACGCTGTTTGAAAGGCCACCGCTTGAAGAACGATAGAGGTTTTCCTGAGGTGCGGGGGCGGCTGCAGTAGGCAACATAGCCATATCTGCATATGCTCGCCTAGGACGCCTGAGCAAAATACGATTGACGGACAGGGTGACTTGAGGTCTTGGGGTCACAACTGTCAGATTGATCTTGGCTTGGTTTCAGGCGGAGATCGAATCACCAACTCTCCCTCCTCGTCCAGGACTGCATCGACCATTCGTTCCTACTCCGTCCTCCAGCACACTAGGCAGCGGAAAATGGACGAAGATACCGAGGTTTTAGACTGGGGTCACGAAGAAGACGACTACCAGTCATACGACATCCGGAGATCCCGTGAAAACATCGGCGAACCTCGCCACCACGCTGACGAGGATTGCGATGACACCGTGTCTTTGGGCGGGGACGAGGATGATTTAGGCGTTGTTTACGCTTACCAGTCCCGTTCATACCAGGAAAAGTCCAAATCTTTTGAAAGTTCTCGTCACCGCGACCGCGACTACCATAGGGAGTCTTCGCACACTAGCGCCAGACAGCCCTCCCATCTCTCTCCTTCACATTCATCTCACCAGCACGCGAAACTGATGCATGCACTTCCCGCCAAACCTGTCATTGCAAACCCCTCCGTGGCGCTCGCACAATCCCAGCTCTTGGAGGCAAGTTCCATGGTCAACGGTCGCGACCGCGACCGACGCAATAGCATCAAGAAACCGGTTGGGGAATCCTTGCCTCCAGATTGGGAGATTCGTCACCCTCGCAGCGGCGGTTCTGATGTCTATTATTACAACACTAAGACCCATGAATCGACTTGGGTCCAACCGACCCCGACCCCCTCAAAAAGCTCTCGGGAGCGGGGTGAAGGCGCAAATGGTACATCTCACCAGAGTACCGGACGGTCGAGGGCGAGGAGCCCAAGCCACAGCCACCCATCCCCACTCAAGAGCAGGACAGAGCCCCTACCTCCTGAAGACCTGTCATTCGATGATAGGCATTATCGACCAACAGAGGCCCCGACACCAAGCAACCGCGTAGAGCATACCCTCCCGCAGAAACCTGTTTTTGCTGATCGCCGCTCCCCTGAGCGCTTGTCATCTGCTGAGAGCAGCAGACACCCACATAGATCTCAGGCAGAACCAGACAGAGCGCGCTCCCGTAGAGGTGCATCCCCTTCAAATGTCCGTCCCCCATCCCCTGAAAGTAGACGGCAAGAAGCTGGGCGTGAACCCCGATCCCGCCCGTCTCGCCTCGATTCATACGTCCCATCCACGGATCGCACTCACACATCGACGCATGACGAACGGGATACCGTTAGGCCTTCGGCAAACAGTACGTTATTAGCATCCATACCCCTTGCGCCCCATCGCCTTCCCGTCTGCTTCGCTTGTGATGTGCAACTGCCATACCACCTCTCTCGTGCGGCCGGAATCTTCCATGCGGGGAATCATGCACTTCGTTGCTTGTCTCCTTTTCTTGTCCGCCCAGCAAGACCCTCCCCCCTCCCATCCACTTTCTGCGTGTAGCCATGCATTTCATCGTCCTCACACATTAATCTTGTAGGGCGCCCTGCTCCGGCCCATGATTCTTCCTGCGGTCAAGAAACGCGATCCGATTACGGCTCGTACATCCCTACGGAAGGACCTCCTCGATCTCGCCGATCCCGCCGATCCCGCAGTGCAAGTCCACGGATCTCACGTGTGAGGAATAACGAAGACGAGGAGGCGGCCAGACATGATGTTGCAATTCGCCGTCGCCCCAGAGATCCGGAGTCCGACGCGGTCACCAGCGAAGTCGAAACCAAACGAAGGCGTCTTGATGGTCTCCGGGAACCAGATAGGCCCTCATCCCCGAGCACATCTCGGTATCCCTCTGTGGAGAAGAACGAGGCTCTCCATGGAGTCCCAACTGGCGAATCTCGTGCGTATCGCGAGCCTGAAATCATACACGCCGTATTCATTGACCGGCCGGACCTTTTTTGTTCATTTGTAGGCCAAAAACGGCCACCGCTACCACCACAGAAGAGTTTGTACAAGGAATCCATTAACTCTCACGTCCGTGAGCCACCTCCAGCGCAGTTTCCTGAAACAGATCGTCCACCATCTCGGCAGAATGGACATGGACCTGACCCTCCCAGCCGTTCAAGGAACCCAGAGCCACAGCCCCCCTCTGGCCCGGGTGGACGACGTGGCCGGGCTGGTGATTCTCGGAAACCTCCAAGACCAGAGCCAATGGATGTTGATCCACCGGCACCGGCCCACCCGCCAAGGGTGCAGGAGAGCCGCAGCGCATCCAACGCCACTGTAGACCGCGACGACACAAAAGGCGACCTGCCACGAGGACCAAAAGCGATGAAACTTCCGCCTGCCCCTCCGACCTCTCTCCCCCCTAAACCGGCCACCATAACTGGACGTTATTCGGGAAGATCTCCGCCTCCTCACCTTATTGCCCATGAAGAAAGACCCACGCAGCGTGTAGGTGATCGGGCAGTTGTCGACCCCCACTCAGATCGTCATCGAGACGTGGCAAGAGATCATCACACTCCCGAGGTTGCACCTCCGCGACGACGCAGTCCTGATTCGGTAAGGATCCCTTGACCGCAGCACAAAAATCCGAACTCACATTTTCCAAAGCGGCGACCTCCCACCGCACCAGTCCCTAAACTGTCTGGCACAAATAACGTCCCGATTGCTCGTTCTCGTTATCAAACGTCAGCTGCCCCAACTTCCGATGAAACAGATGAACCTCGTCAGGATCATATTTTAGAAAGTAAGCAGCCCTTACCCAACACCTCGAGTCGACAAACCCGCCATGAGCGCAGCGCGGCTCCCGAACGTGTGAGTAATGATGCCATCGTTGTTTCCTCGATCCCTGAAACCCTCCTGCCCATAGGCCCAAATCCACGTGCATGAATTGCCTGATCGTCCACCGCCATACCAAGGACCCCCTGCCCTCGAACGTCGGGAGAGCAACCGCTCTCGTCACGAGGTATGTCTCGGTCCAAGATTTCTCGAACCTACTTCTCAATCTTGGCAGCATGTCAATGAACAGACTCCAGACCGCCGCGGACCTCATAACCTACGAGCAGAAAACTATCCTGAAGGCGGTGGAGCGCGGCGGGTAAGGTTGTTTTTTGCGACATCTGATCCTCTTTTTCTAATCGATCACCCAGAACCAACTCCCCCCAGGTGCCAAAGTGATATACGAACGACCCTCACCGCCCCTCTCCCCTCAGTATGAACGGGATTTATTGGAAGCACCCGCGGAGAAACGCACCAAGTTGGAAGCCCGTCACCGTAATATTGCGCATTTACCGCCAGAATCTCAGTCTAAACCCGATCGTACAGAGCGCGTGCGTATCGACCGCGAACGAGCACTTCGTCAGGAAGATAGGCAACAGACCCGAAACGATGCTGGCGACGAGAGGCGGCGCCGTGCAGACCCAGCTAATCATCACGTCCCTCTCGAGAGGCGGCTCTCCTCGTACGAGCGACAATCATACAGTCCGAATGAATTGCCGCCTCCTTCTCCACCTTCTCAGACCGGCAATCGCGAAGAGTATGATCATAACACCTCCAGCCATGATGATCGCAACTACAGTCGTGGTTCCGAGCGGACAAGAACCCCTTCCCCTTCCAGGTACCACAGCCCTCCCCAACAGTTCCGTGGTCCGCGAGCGTACGATGACGGTGGCGACGGTAGACGTCTACCAGCACGTCCTCGCAGCCCCCACAGCGACGTTGGTGAGCGAGGGTACGGAAAAATGGAGGTCAGGCCTGCCATGTCATCGCGCGGAGGGTCGCTCCTCGACCGACTGTCGGCCGACAACCGCACGGGTGAACGAGATGGGATGGAGGATAGATTCGACGACCGAAGTGCTATCACAGATATTAATACGGCCTCCAACGGTCAGGAGCCGGCGGGCGAGCGCAGGGATAACGGAAGGCGTAGAAGAAGGACCAAAGGTGGTAGAAGATAGCCAACTAGCTTTGAAAATGCACTCGCGATATCCTTAGGTGGTTTACATAGTGATACGAATATTCTTCTGATTCGAGGATTTTTCCTGTTTCAATGCACGTGTTTCCCTTCCGGACGAAAATCAGGTGGTTGTCCTGGGGCGACGGCTTCGCATCACAGTACACCGAATCTGCCATAAGTAGAGATGAGGTCCCGGGGCCTCGCCGTTGCACTCGCTCAAGCGTTCATCCACAAGATCGCAACAGCGGTCGGTGCCCAAGACGTGCCACTGGGCGAGGGCCCGCGTGCGCAACTACATGATTCAAACTGCTGAATGTGGTCTGCCATGTGGGTCATTTTTTATCCTTAACAATTCTAATGGCTAAGGATAGAATCGTCTATAGTCTGGCGGGAGCCGCAACACTTTTGGATTTATCGTCTCAGATGAACCTAGGATACTTACACCGCCATCATTCTCGCGACCCTGGTGATGAGGCGGAACCGCGTTAACCTCAGACTCGTAGTCTGATGGTTGGCCGACCACAGAGTGATCTCTCGGGCCGACCTCGAGCCCGAGATTGAGCCGTGATATCGATTCCATGGTGTAAGCTTGACCGGTGGGAAGAAGCCGCTTTTCATCGCGGCGGGAGCTCGAAGCGGCAACAACTGGCTCTCCAGAAGGTTGGGGTTGTAAAGGTGTTACGGTCATAACTGCGGGAGCTGTGGCCCGCGAAAAATGCGAAAAATGCGAAGACTGGGAAGGTTGTGGGGGTTGCGGGGACTCCGAGGTGAAAGGTTCTGCAAACAGTGTGAGTACGTTTTGATTCGCAGAGCTTGACATGGCTCTACCTATACGGGCTTGTTCATTGAGAAATGGGACTGCAAGTCGTAAATTACGATTGGGACACGGGGTTTCCGAGCAGCTAACCCACCTCTCTGTGCATCGTCCTGCGATTGCGCCTTCGATCTCCCCTTTCGTTCTCGAACGTATTGCCGGCGCCACAGGACGAAAAGTATTATAAACCCAGCGAGGACCGCCACAGAGGCTACCGTCAGTGCAGCAATAACCGCGGGTTTAAGGGATTCATCTTTGGAGTCCTGGTCGACACGTCGGGATAGAGAGGCTATATTTCCATCAGAACTTGTGAAGTTGGACGTGGTGTGGTGTACCCACGGTTTGACGTCAGCTGTACGCCCTTTATTGTGCTCCCGGTCACCTCGAAATAATCTAACTGGAGTTCTGCGCCCAATTTGGGCGTCAGCGCTCGAGACTTGAATTGAACGAGAAATACGACTTTACCACCACCGTTCACGAAGTTCTGAATCAGCAACGTGTGCTGAGTGTCCTCCAGAGTCGGAGAACTATAGAATAATACGTCTGGTGTTGAGGTGGCCATAGACTCTTGGTGGAAGTGAGGCGTCAACCCATCGAGGGTATACGAAGAGTTTGCCCGTTTACTACGAGAGCCTGTCCCTTCTGTCCCGTACACACTGATCGTTGTACCTTGGAAACACGTTACGACATCAGCTCGATCCCAACTATCGAAGAAAATTATCGGTAACCTACCGGTAAACTTGTATGTCAACGTTGCACCTCCATCTGCAACCGACATCAACGTCCCGCCGAAGCACTGCGACCCGGTCACCGATGACCACCCTAATGACCATCGAGTTCCCGGAGTATCATTCGTTATGTCGACCTTAAGGCTACTGCCTAGAGGAAAAGGCAGAAGCAACGCCCACAAAAGGGGAAACATAAGCTTGAAGCGAACGAGGGGTACCCCGCGCCAGTGATGATTATGGTTTGGGGGAGAGTGTTACGTAGCTTGATGGGTAGAATACACCATCGTAATAGTATTGGAGGTGTCACTACAGTTTCGTGCCCTCGATTCATCAGTTATACCGGTTACCGCCCATAATAAATTGATACAATAATATATGCACGGGGACCCGGAGTTTGTACAGCTAGTTGAGACGCGATCCTCGAGGGCGTGTGATATTCACTTTAATACGAGGATTTGCTTCCTCTGATGCACTGACCACGCTGGAGTAAAGGCTCGAGGAGCATTCTACGATGCATTGATCATCCCTCGCTCCGATTTGTGTTCGATGAGTGAGACTCAGCACCTGCAGCATGGGAGCGCTTAGAACTATATTGGTACCGCAGGCTGTCATGCTAGATCAACACGTTTTCGCAGCGAACAAAACGAATCACGGACCGGTCAAACACTGTACCACCGTCCGTTCGTCCATCGTCAACAATGTCCAGTTGGTCTCGGGGTATAAACCATTCAAGGAAACGGAAGAAGAGGCAGTCGACCACAAGGATTATACAGAATATCGGACCGGCTGCTGCGCCCAGTCTCAGGGTACTTTCAGAGCCAGCTCGATCAGGGCCAGCTGTCAGGGGATAGTTGGTGTGACGTACTTTATGAGGCGGTCCCAAACGTGTAGCTCTGGGCTGGAGTGTACTTGGTGGTAAACTACTTCTGTGCGCTCTGCGACGGCTTCCCAGCTATAGAATTTGCTGATACGTTCGTGTCCCTTTGTGGGATCATGCTGGTTTTCAGACACAATCCGCACCGCATCTGAAATGGCTCGAAAAACGTCTGGAGAAGATCAGAAACGGGAACAGAATGTTGTTGGATTAAGGGGATTACCATCTTCATCGGGATTCGCGAAAGAAATCATGTCTTCGGGAAGAATTTCCGGAATCCCACCGACGCGGGTGGATACGACGTATAGCCCTGCGCAGGCGGCTTCCAAGATGGCGATACAAAAAGCCTCCGTTAAGGAGGTGTTCATAAAGATCGTGCCTCGGGTAAGGACCTATCGATCACTTGGATCTAACCCGTGATTAAGCAAGGGGGCGGAAGAACGCACGCTCCGAACATCGCGTGGGTGTATTGGCCCAAGGAGTTCAATTCGATCCTGGAGGAGATACTTTTCGCGCATCTGGAGGAGATCAATCAATTTGGGGCCGTCCCCACCTTCAATGGAGCGACGTCAGTAGTTCGTCAAGGATCCAACTCCCAAAATATATACCTATCACGAAATGAACATGGGGGAACCTGGCACAGATTCTCGGAGCGGCTGCTACCAATAGATCTATACCTTTGCGGTAGGCCAGTCGAGAAAGTACGACGATTGTGACTAAAGAAGTTAGTACGGGGACCCGTTACCTTCTAATCGGCTCGTACCTTTATCGGTCTGTTTCCGGGGATATGGTTTGAATTTGTCCGTTACAACCGCGTTCGGTATAACATAGATCCTTCCTGGGTCCAATCCAAACTTACGATAAATCACTTGCTCGTGATCCTGGTAGCCAATTGAAGAGGTATCATCGGAATCGTCATCCTCGTCGGAGGGATCACCGATATCACCGACGGACACACCCACTCTCGGAACGAGTTTGCTGCGTAGAATGGTGTTCTCGCGACTTGAGAAACAGGTCCGTGAGTTAGAGAATGACCCGAACCGAGATTTTTCACATGCCCTGTGTGAGATACGCATATTGCAGCATCTACGTGATTCAACATCCCTTCAAGTAGTTTGTTGGTAAGGATGCTGGCCGCGTCATCGAAACCAAACAGACTATGATCCGTGAAGACGGTTCGGATCCCCATATGGTGTGCGTGCATCACTCCCTCGTGTGCAAGAGATGAAAGGCTCGCGTGGCCATGGATGATGTCGATATGTTCCCTCAACGCGATGGTTCGCAGGTAAGGAAGGAACGTAAGGAAGTTAGGCAGGGTGGCCGAAGAAGCTATTGTAGGAAATGGTATGTGGTACACCTTGAGACCGGGGGACAGCCATCGTATTCCCACTCTGTCTGGGGGGTGACTATGGGTAATCACGATGACCTGTGTCGAAGTGATAAGAACGCGACAAATAGAGCGAAAGTGGTATCACCTTATGGCCCATACGCATGAGAGTTGTACTCAGCATATAAATATGGTTTTCCACTCCTCCGACATTGGGGTGGAAGAAGTCCGACACCATGCTGGATAGCGTTGAGCATCAATCGAGACATAGTCTCGTGGAATATAGTGGCATACGCAACCGAAAACCTCCTTTTTCCTTGGCTGTCACCGTCCACCGGCGCAGGGCGACTCATCGTCAATGGTACAGACACTTCAGTGGCAGAAGCGTGGATCACTCGTGACTTCCGATCGTGGACCTTCCTCTTGTGGCACGGTATGCAAGTTCTCAGACCTCACTGATATCCACCATCATCTTCGGGTGCACACAACCAGAATGCGTGGAGTGCGCATCGTAGAACATGACGATAACAAGGGTTGCAAGACTACCTTCCAGTTCACGACACCCTTAGAGAAATCCGCTCAGGAAGCGGGTAGTACCGAGGTATGAAAGTTATCTCCCATTCACAATCATTGACCGCCAATTTTGGCGCTCTCGCTGTCAGGTCGTGCTGGAAAGACACTCGGACGTTGCGGACGCAAATGCGGCCCTCAAGCGTTTCCTATCAAATGTATTCCTACCTGCTGGGTACCCCAACAGCGTTTCCCCTGGTAGGATTCTCCATTGCTCTTTGTTGGTTTCCACAGTAGGCGCTGACTCCTTGAAAAGATTACCTGCAGTATGTTCATGCGTTTCAGGGTGTGATAATAGACCCTGAATGTTTTTAGATATCAGATCTGGAACGCTGCTCAAGCGTGCTGCAGCTCATTAGCCAGTTTATTGGCCTCCAGAGCAGTTCTAGAGGGCTTTGGAGTTGGCAAGCAATCTGCTTCTGCAACGGATGCCATCCTTGTAACCGTCGCCCAAGACGTGGTGAGCCGCCTCACGAGTAAGTGCCCCCCACCTTTACGTGTAGAGCTGGAGTTGATGACATAAACAGCGATCATCTTTGCGTATTTGTTGGGAACCTCCCTATTCCCAGAGGCGAAAACATATCGCTTCCTGGCGGACATTCTGAATGACATGGCCATCGTTCTTGATGTCCTGTCACCCCAGCTTGATAAATTGGCCCACACGTTTACAGGACGAGATTTTGGCTCAGGGATCCGTATCACGGCCTTGTGCCTCAGCGGTTGTTCCCGGGCACTCTGCGGTATTGTGGCTGGGGGCTCCAAGGCTGCCGTCACAATGCACTTCGCTTCGGACTCTGCCATCGGTTCCGGTGATATAGGGGACCTTAACGCCAAAGATAGCAGCAAGGAAACAGTTCTGGCGTTAGTGGGCCTTCTGGTACGTACTCGAGAGTGGTGCCCCGCAGACGGAATGAGATAACGGGTTCCCCAGCTTGGATTCGTGATCTTGCCATACGTAAACACCACTCGGGCAACTCATATACTTCTTGCATTCCTGCTCTCGGCGCATCTGGGCGCCAATTTTGCCGCCGTACGAGGGCTCTCCATGAGGACCCTGAACAGGCAGCGTGCGTGCATAGCCTGGTCCAATTTCAGGGCATTCGAGCGTGGTTCGTCCGATCTTCCGATCTTCCGATCCGTTCGCAGCATCGCGATCAGTCACTGAGATTGTTGGAATGAATAGGCAATGAAGACGAGGACTCGTTGCACCCAGAGCGGATCTCAAGACACGAACGGATACTCGCCTCACCTTCCCGAATCCGCGATGGGAACTCCGGAACGACAATCGGGCAATGCACCATCGGATGTTCGCTCTCCTCGTTACTACGAATCGACCCGGAGACACCAGACAAACGACTGGCGGAGGTGTCGATCCACGAGTTGGTGGATCTTTTCAGAAACGAGAAATATGCACTGTGGTGTACGCGACAGTCGCTAAGACAGCGATCTCCCGATATATCCATCGCGTTGAAAGCGGGTCACACGCCCCTGGATCACCTGAGAGGATGGGTACATGCGTGCGAGATCGCAAGGCTTGTAGCAACCGACGGAAAAACCGCTGGGCGTGGCGAAATCCACTACATTCGGGCCGCACACAGGGAGATGGATAGACTGTTTGGAAGGTTTACTAGCGCCATGCGGCACCGGGGCTGGAAGATTGACGAGGGTACCCTTGTGGTTGGGTTACCTCCGATCATTTCTTTCGACGTCGACTGCGGGCCGAACGGCTCCTCGGAAGGGAGGCCGTGACCATTTGGCGTAGTGGCCACCAGGGCTCAGGGGTTTGTGACCTCCCAATTTCCCTCTTTCATCTCCGTCTACCTTTCTTGGGTTCGCCGCGGACAGGGAGGCATGTACAGAGTGACTGACAACCCATGTTTCATCGTTCCCGCTGTTGTTGCGTTCATAGATCCTTGTTTGGTTTGTTTTGCTCATTTTTTAGACGTCGCCTACACGTTGTATACGCACGGAATCAACGCTAAGCAGACGCGTGATCGCGTTATTCTGTCCATATGATCCTTCCGTCGAGACCTCGTGACCCCGAAATGACCAGGAAGGTGGCGAAGAGCATCGTCAGCCGCAGGCGGAGTGGTGTGAAGTATGATTACCGGGCAGAGTGATCCTTCTGTGGATTACCCCAAGCTTCCTGTACCTGGTTTTATGGAACGGAGAGTTCGTGATTGGAGAATCAGAGTGCCGGGTGCCCTGTCAGGTGCACGACGACGGGACGACGGTCATCAAACGGTGTAGTAGACGTTGGGGTATATAATAATGGCACGGTATGGTTCATACTCGTTCCGCTCTCCGCTCCGTATGAGAGACGGGGCCTGCCTCCTGTCCTCCTCGATGCCCTTCGTTATGTCATGCGAATCTTGGACGGTGTTCCCCCTAATGGCAGCAATGACCCCGGGTCAATGAAGTGAGTGAAACGCGATCTCCATTCTTGAGCCAGTGATTACAGACAGGATCTTCCGCGACTATTCCCCCGACTTGGCCCACCGAAGCGACCCAGCTTGTTCGCTCCTGGTTCGCCGCGGTTTGTGTGAGTCCGAACTGGTCGGGCTGTCTGGGGTCAGGGTGGCCAGCCTTCATCAGAAGGACGGTGTGATGCTACTCCCGTCCTTACGTCAAAGTGACCCAGTCGACTGGAAGTAAGAAGGCGATGGATGCGGGGCCCCAAGGGCGGAGGTAGCCCCGGACGACCTGAACACAGCTGGCAAGCGGGGTATGGGGGGGAAGGGTGAGGCAAGACACGGACGGGACGGTTATCTGACCGGGACGGAAGCTGCGGCGCCCTTGATCGATACGAGCCTATCAACTTGCAAATCGGCCACTCGGACCTTGTCTCGATTCTGGATTCGCTCGAGGAATTCAGGCGCCAGGACAGCGCGAGTGTGCCGCCTATGGATGCGAACTGAATGCTTAGTCTTTGGGGTTCCTATTCGCTATAGAGCTGGGAACAGCAGGCCGGCGCTTGGCTATGGCCGTCGCGGGTCTGGCTGGAGACAATTTGGATAATTGGCCCAGCCGTGGGACGGGCCTGCCCTGCCGAGCTCCACCGGCTGCGTTACCAAGTGAAAGATGGGCTGAAAGGAGGTGAATGAGCCTCAGATGGGAGCCGTACGTGCCAGATCGCTGAGTGGGCAAGCGCTAATTTCACCACAGCGGATTTTCTGATCAAAATTCCCGATATGGAATGTTTCGGCCGTGGTGCCCTGTCCGGGGTCCTCCTACCCCGCATCGCCGGGTTAAACACCTTCTCCAAAACACAGTCCACTCCTCATCCTCCCATCTCTCCCCCCAACCGACATCTCCTGTTTCCCTCAAATATCCTTATATCCCCTCTTTGCTGTCCCTACGGCCCTTTTCGACTCCCCAATGACCTCCCTTTACCCCCCATCCAGCTACAGGCCCCCCGTGATCAGGCAGGAGGGCTTCCACCTCCCATCGGCTTCCTCCACCAACGGAAACAACCCTCCGAGCCCTTCTCAGCCCAGCTTTGACTCTAATGGTCAGCTTTTCATGCCCCAGCTCTTGTCCGATCCTTTCCGCAAGATCCCCGGTGATCCAACCACTCCCAGTATGGATTTCAGTGAAGAGCTTGCGTCGCTAATCGCTCAGTCTCCCGCCCCTCACACGAGTCATCAGTCTTCGCACGAGAGGTCTACACACACTCCCCCGTCAAACGGTGCTGGTCCCCCATTCGATGACCCGTCTTACCGTCCCCAGGCCACCCATAACATCTTTGATATCTCAGCCCCAGCGAACAATAACCAGCATCAACAGCAGCAGCAGCAACAGCATCCACCTCATGCCCATAACAACTTCCCCGGCCAGTTTGCCCTTAACCCAGGGCAGGCCCAACCCTCAGCCCAACAGTACCATAATCTGCACGAGTTCAATCCCCATCCACATTTCAACTCTACGCTTCCTGCGTTGAATTCCACGATGCGTTATGACCCACAGCCACCCCAGACACACCCTCCGGCCCACGAACACCCAAATCCTCCATCTTTCACGAATCACTTCTCACCTACCTCTTCCGAATTTGCCATCCGTCATTCCCCTTCCCCCGTCGGTTTCGCTTCAAATGCATCCCGTTCCCGCTCGCGTTCCCGGACTTCAGTTACTCCAGCAGTAAACCCCGAACCTCCATCTACCAACGGGGGTCCAACCCGGACTATTCGACACAAGCGTAACTCGATCTCCTCGGTTTCTCCACCTCCACACCACCGTACTCAGGCAATTGTGATCCCATCATCCCATCCGCACCGGGCCGCATCGCAGCATACACCAACTAGCGCGACTTCTCCATTGTCCTTGCACGCTTTGAATGAGAACTCGTCCAGTTGGTTTGTCCCCTCGCAACAGCAACAAGCGCATGATTTTAGGCACAACGAATTTAGCCTCCCGACTTCTGAGAGCGTGGGAAATCACCATTCCTTTTCCCAATTCAATCCGGGCTCTGTAGGAAGCGCCATATCGGTGGGGGTCAGCCCAAAAGATGTGGGAGCACCCAAGACCGTGAACGGGGCAGACAGTGAAGATGACTCTGTGTCGAAACAGTGCGTTGATATCATCCTTCCCTTCCTCCCTCGTGATATCAGTCTCTCATTACGTTCCAATCTCGTCAATAAGGGCAATGCTTGCTGTGGAAAAACGCCGCCGTCGTCGCGAATCGCACAATGCTGTCGAACGTCGTAGGAGAGATAACATCAACGAGCGAATCGCGGAACTTGCCACTCTGATCCCAGAGTCAATGCTGGATTCAAACGGTAATCTTCCGTCATCCCCTCCCGTTACATCGGAGAAATTCATATCGGGTTTTAGCTCCGGTGACCCCCAGAACCGGGGACGAATTCTTGTTTGGGATTACTGGTATAAGTGGCCTCTCGAACCCTCTCGGCAGTGAAGGTCTTGCTTCCACAAAGCTGGACGATGACGATGACAGCGGCGAAGGGGGTCCTGTGAAGAAAGCTGGTGGAACCAACGGCACGCATACCGAAGGTGGCATTGTGAAAGCCAACAAGGGTATGATCCTTCGCAAGAGTGTCGAGTACATCAAGTGCGCATCTTTGCATTCCCGCATGGCCTTCTTAACTAGGAAGTTGACGTCGGCCTTTTCCACTCTTAGATACCTCCAGCAACTGGTCTCTGCCCAGGCATCCCGGAACCGAGACCTCGAGCAGGAGGTTCAGACCTTCCAGCAACCCGGTACTGCTAAGCTCTCGAACGGTACCAATGTGGGCGGCAGAACGCAGAACCATTTTGAGGCCATTGACCACGATGCTGACGGATTCAGTGACCTGGTGTTGCACGAAGAAGTTGCTGACCGTGACTTTATCCACCTCAACGGTTACCCCAAGAACTCTTTCAACTTTGGCCTTGGTCCCATGCCGGAGGAAGACACCCCCATGGACACTGGAAGGCGAGTGCCCTCAGGAGACACGAACGACGGTTTCGAAGATAGAAATGTCACCCGGATGGATTCCTCGTTGACCCCTCCAAGCGTTGGAACAGGTAGCGTTGAGGGTGATGACGACAGGGTAGACTCATCCGTGGAACTCAACCGAGGGCGGGATCGAACTGTCCGACAAAACGGGATGGGTGAAGTTCAAGTGAAGAACGAAGTCGATGATATGCAGACATGATATCCATGCGAGCTCGTTCTCCATCTGTTGTTTGGCCCGTCTTATGCAATCCCTCCTTCTCCGGCGTTCTCCCTGGTTTCACTGTGGTATAATTCACTCCCCATCCTCCCCCCCCCTCCCCTCCCTCGAGTCGCCGTTAATACCAATGCTACCAACCGCATGCTGCGCCAGCTAACCGAATCTCACCTCGTGCTGTTATACCAATCTCCTCACGTTTGG
>Ga0307515_10006442_pt1 | contig 23478 bp, 13 predicted proteins | sample 17_EM_MG_FD_194513 | JGI IMG/M metagenome (GOLD analysis project Ga0307515, IMG submission 194513) | Populus trichocarpa ectomycorrhiza microbial communities from riparian zone in the Pacific Northwest, United States - 17_EM | ecosystem: Host-associated > Plants > Roots > Unclassified | place... | reverse complement strand
ACTCAAATAAATCATAATTTTCACCAGTAGTGCATACCCTCAGAAGTCCCATAGAAGTTGGAAAAGGGGCTGAACTAGATTGCAATAGCCTGCTCAAGAAGACTAGGGGCAGAGAATGATTGACATACTTATTTTAGTTCTTGAGATGGAAAGGGCAATCCCAAAGCGGAAGTGAAATGGTGAAACGAGTGCCATAATAACTGCTTCCACTAAATGTGGTAGGGTTAATGTAGAATGGTATCAAATGTGCACTGGCTGCACCTCAACTTGTCGAGGGAAATAAAATAAGTGATTGAAAAGAGAGACAATTAGCTTGTCTCACTGGGAATAGCCCAAACGGCTTTACGTCCCAGACATGCACCAGCCAACAAGGGGTATAATGTACAACAAAATGATCCTGAGTCAAAGAAAGAACCACTAAAAATCACCGCTCATTCGTCCAAAGTTCCAATTACAATAACATGTAGTAGAAGAGCCTTCGCAAAGGTGAGAGGTGAAGTTGAAGGTTCATGCACCAAGACAGAACCGCTTCAGCAAAAACTACCGCTCGTAGGCCGAAAGTGAGAGCAGTATTCCCTCCAAGTACCTCTGCATCACACAACCATCTTCATACACTCAATATACAGCGTTGTTGCAATAAATATTGGAGCATACCAATCTGATTAGAATATATTCCATCTTATAGGTACTGTGCACCTCAATCCACTTCAGCCTCAATGCCAGCATGTGCGGCAAGCTTCTCGGCAGTTCTCGAGCTCTCCATCAGCGCTTCGTCGTTGAGATCGTTTAGTTGGCGGAGAGATTCTTGCATAGCAGCAAGCTGTTAACAACGCATTAGCAAACATCTAGTTTTAGAAAACAGGGAGGCTAACAGTTCCAAGTACCTCTGTAGGTTTACGGACCTCATAAGACTCCGACGCTCCGTGAGTAGCCTGCCCTACCTCCCCATTGTCCTCCTCATCCTCCTCATCCTCTTCTTCATCTTCTTCGGTGACAGTGTCGATCGCTCTTGGCGTACCAACCGTAGCAGCAGCCCTTGCGACACGATCACCTGCTGCCAGAATACCTTCCAACCTCTTCACTTTCTCTGCCAATTGGTTTCTCTCTTTCTCTAGCTTGTCCACAACAGCGACGTGTTTACGCACCACATCTGCCTTCATCAGCTCCAGTTCACCCTGCCAGCGCTCTCTCTCATCTTCTAGAGCCTGCTTCTCCTCTTCAAGCCGAAGATGATCTACGGTGTTGTTTTTGAGTTGTTCTCTCAGCTCGGACACAGTCACAGCATGACTAGACTCGAGTGTTTCCTTCTCGTCATTATGGACAGCGAGCATCCTGGTTGCTTCTTCATACTGGCGATGTAGACTAGCGTTCTTCTCCGTTTCCTCCCCCAAGCGCTCGTCTATTTCGTTTATCTGCTTAACGAGTTCGGCCTCCTTGACGCTGAAGTCCGATACACTGGCCTCCAAGGAGTCAACCGAAGATGTGTATTTTTGGAAAAGGTCGTCGTAGGCTTTGCTATGTTCCTCCTTGAGGGATGATCTCATTTTCTCTATCTCATCCTGTGAAGTTTTGGAAAGGGAGGCCAAGTCGGCTCTCAGTAGGTCAGCTCGCCCCTCGTGAGTTTTAGCGGTTTCCGTAGCCCCCATGTATTTTCGTTCCCAATCAGATCTCATGTTGTCAAGCTCTTCTGCATGCTTCTTTGCCGTCTTGCTCTGTTGGGCTATAAGCGTGTCATGTTTGCTCTGCAAATCTTTCAATGCTTCAGACTGGTCCTTTTCTAGAGCTTCCTTCCTTTCCAGGGCCTCCGCATGTGCCCTTCCGGCAGAGTCTTTCTGCTCCACAAGCTGATCATGCTTCGCCTGAACCTCGTCGAGCTTCGCCTGCAAAGCAATCATATTATTAGAGTGACCCTCCTTTAGCTCCTCCGTAAGCAATGCAATAGCATCCGCATGGGCCTGGTCAGTGTCAGCAAGCTTCTCGGCGAGTGAGTCGTGCTTCTCTTGCAGGCCCGTCAATACTCTACTATGCTCGGCTTTCAGGGAATCGGTAACGTGAGCTACAGCATCAGCATGTCCTTGCTCAGATTCGGCTTGTTTCTTTACAAGAGCACCATGTTTAGCTTGTAATTCGTCAACTACTTTTTGTTTGGACTCAAGCTTGGCCTTCAAAGCAGAGAGTTCACGTGTGTGATCTTCGGCAACTTTGTCCTTTTCTGCAACGAGCGCAACAAAGTTGCCTTGAAGTTCCTTGAAAAGCTCATTTGACTCCGTCTCCTTCCTCTCGAGATCCGCCTGTAATTTCTTGAGAGTATCCGTGTGAGTTTTTTCGGTGGCCGTTTTTTCTGCTAAAAGTGTACCGTATTTGACTTGAAGATCGTCAAATGCCTTCCTTGCATTGTCCGTTTGAGATCTTAGACTCTCGATTTCTCGGACGTGATCGTTAGCAAACTGTGCTTTTTCTGCAGCAAGGGCATCGTGTTTGGCGTCAGCAACCTTCTTCCCCTCTAAAAGAGCATCATGTTTCGTTTGAAGCTCGTCAAGTCGCTTCTTTGCGTCACCCTCAAGGTCCGCACGGATGGATTCGATTTCCTGATCATGATCTTCCCCAACGGTCAGTAGGTCCTGCCTGTGTTTTTCATGAACTGTATCAAGCTTTTGCTTTGCCTCATCAAGCTCTGCCTTCATCCTCGATAGAGAAGATGAGTGTTGTTGCTCCTGTTGTTTAGAAATCTGTTCGAGTGTTTCGATTGTCTTTTTCAGTCCTTCGATTTGGGCTTTTAGCTCTTCACCTTCGGCTGCGTCCGTCGCCAGTTGGTCGTTCATTGCATCAAGCTGCTTCGACAATTCGTCGGCTTCTTCAGTTTTAATTTTTAAGGCTTCCTTGTGGCGCTCCTGTAGTGTGTGCATCTGTGCGCGCAATTGGTCGGCAGATTGAGAATGTGATTGAATAACTTCATCCCGTCGGCGGAGCTCATCGGTGTGGTCTTGGTGTAGTGTCTTCAGTTTTGTTTGGAGACTATCAACGATCTGGTGCGACTCGACTTCCTTGGCCTCGTAACTCTTGGTGGCCTCCCCATGGCGCCGTTCTAGGACGTCCAGCTCTGCCTTTAACTCTTCATGGAGGCGAGAAGAGCCATAGATTCTCTCATCTCGGGAGCGGATCTCATCGGCGTGATTCTGCTCAAGTCGACCCAACTTCGTCTGTAAATCATTGAATACCTGGCCTGCCTCAGTGTTCTGTTGCTTCAAGCCCTCAATCTCCTTTGCACGCTCTTCAATAATACGGAGATTGCTTTTCCGTCCTAATTCAAGCTCTTGTCTTAGCGTATCAACAGCCTTTTGCAGGTCACTGGCATTTCGAACCCATTCCGACTTTTCGACTTTATATTCCTCATCCTTCTTCTCAAGCTCTGCTGAAAGCTGATCAAGGACCTGCTGAAGCTCAGTTGAATGCTCTGCTTCTTGCTCAGCTGTCTTACTGACCTCTTGTTTTTTGGCCTTGGTCTCAGCAAGTTCGACCTCAAGTTTCTCCTTCTTCTCTCGAAGGTCTTCTGCCTCGAAGGAAAACTTCTTCTCCATCTGATCCATGAAAGACGAGTGTTCTGCTCTTGAAGTATCGTTAGAGCTTTGTGTCTCAGATAGTTTCTTATCCTTCTCGGCTAGCAAACTTTCCTTCTCAGCCAACAGTTTCTTGAGCTGGGTCTTCTCATTTGAGATGTTGATATTTTCTTGTTTGAGGTTTTTTAATTCCTCTTGAAGTATTTCTCTAGCCCTAGTCTCTTTTAAGAAGTCTTGCATAATGGCTGCGTCCGTCCTACGATTTTCGAGATCGGCTTCAGTTACCGAGCCACTCGGTACAGTGTCAGGTCTGGAAATATCTCGAGGGAGGTCCGAAGGGCTGGATTTTGTTGGCGAGAAAGGCGTCTTGGAGAGGTTGATTTCTGCGTCTGATGTAGACTTCTCCTTCAAGGAATTGGGTTTTAAGAGCGGGCTTGGTAGAGAGTGTCTCCTAATGAGGGCGTTAGTAAAGAACCACTCAAGATGCAGTGAAACATCCAATAAACTACATACCCTTTATCCAAAGTAGCGCTGCTAGCAGCCGTTGTGATGGGGGCAATTGAAGAGATTGACGGCCTCTTCGCATGTCCAAGCGTGCTCTTTGCGGTAGTGGTGGTGGGCGCCTTGGTGGATGTTGCAGGGCGTGTCGCTGCTGGCTTAGTTCCTGATGCGAGAGAAGCTCGAGGGGCTATCCGAGTCGCTGAGGTGTCTGCACTAGTACGTGATGTAGTCGTGGGCCGTTTGGGAGCAGCTGCTGTACTCGATGGTGTAATGGTGGAGCGTCGTTCGGCGGTTGAGGCAACCTTCGAAGGTGAGGACTTTGATGCCGTGGAGGACGACAAGGTTGACATCCGTCTTGTCTGGCCATTGACTCCTAGCTTCTTGTTCTCATCGCCTGAGGTGAGGGATGAGAGATCATACTCCTGGTCTGATATAGTACTTTTCGAGGTCGAGGTGAGGTCAGTGCGCCGAGTTCCCATAGCAGGCGCGGGGCGAGTAGGTGGTTTGTTCAGGCTAGATCCTAGTGCAGAAGACCTTGTACTGGAGGCAGCGAGAGGTTTTGTAGTGGTAGTCGAAGGTCGAGTGGTGGTTGTGGCTGGCCGTTTAGCAGCCGCTCCAGTTGTGGCTGTAGATAGGGGCCGACGTGGAGCAGCATGGTCACCCTTTGATGCAGCTGTAGACGCCGAAGACAACTTCTTCTTCCTCGGTGGAGTGGTTGTCTCAGGCTGCGGATGGGCTGTCGGAGTTTCGGAGGTGGTTGATGGTGCAGCTTCACTGGTTTCTGACGGTGGTGGAGCTGTAATTTCTGTCATGTTGGTGAATTTGTAGTCGCCCAACTCCGGATGAAATGACAAAGGAGAATGGCGAAAGGAGAGGAATGTATAGGCTGTATAGGGTCGGTGTATTGAGTTGCAAACTTGGTGTTGGGTTGGGATGGGGAGAGGTGCTGTCGTGAAGGTTTGCGGGGGCGGCAGCTTTTCCATTGGAACACGTTCAGACGCGCGCGCTGTCATGCAGGGCCCAAGCTCCTGCTAGGCCTTCGTATCAGCGACCACACCTGCCCACCATGCCCCACGCTACCTGTATAATGCCCGTATGAGTGGACTATTGAAGCTTGCACAGGGACCGAATGCGGAGCAAGTGAGGAGGCTGTGTCGGACTCAATTCACGAATGGGCCATCATCATCCGATGAGAAGACCTGTCCGCTCAAACTCGCTCTTCGCAGCCCCTGGACATGGTGAGGCATCTTAATTCGACGATATTGTGGTTCTTGTGTTGCCTGACTGATCCTTCTCCGGCAATTGGAATGGTAGTGAAGACGCCGCAATACCTATCGCACACGTGCATCCTGGCTGGCAGAGACAGCTTGCCTCTGCGTGTCCAACTCCCTGTTTCATACAAAGGTTAATATGTGGTTACGGAAATCTTCGCCAGCCCAATCATTCCAGATTGTGTAATGGAATCCATGCCATACAAACCTGATCCTAAAACATGTCATGAGCACTAATCCACAACCAATGACTGCTTCAGGATCTCGCACCCCCAGCAGTCAATGCGGCAGCGGCCTTGTTAAAAATTCCAGTCAAAAACCCTAGACTGGGGTGAAATACAGCAATATTCCTCTACCTACGTCACTCCAATAATTGCCACTTCTAGCTATTTCAGTGCTAAATAAAAAGTTATGTTTATTTCTGCGAGGAACCGCTCATGTGTGGGCCCATTGAAGATGGGTTGATTAAAGATACCACCGGAATTATTATATTAGGAGGTACACATCATTATCAGCTATGGTTGGGTTCAGCTGGGTCTGGGGCCTGAGCCTCGGGGGTTAACGCTGGTGTTGGCGTTGGTAACGGTGGATCGCATTGATTGGATGCGAGGCAAAAGGACAGCTCTCGGGGGTACAATATTCTTTTAGGAATCTTTAGGGCCTTTGTTGGAGCTGCAGTATATCAACTAGGCTGCGGAGCCGTTTAGCTGTATATACCCTTGGTGAGGTTGTATGGGAGGTAGAGCGAATGAAGTAAGTGAAGCGACTCAAACTGTAAGGTAGGCGGACCACTATTCAGGAGAAACTGTTATTTTATTGACGGGTATCTTTCTATCTAGTTATTGGTAATAATAAATTATACGACCTAGGTTCAAGAGAGATTTTACTCCAGAGGTTTCAATCTACAGGGGCAAATGTTGATTTCTTCCTCAGCGCCAAACCATATTTCAAGAATAGAAAGGGCACCGGAATGGCCACAACGGCAACACCACCTAGGATTGACATAGCAGGCCCAACTCCTAGACTATGGAACATCGGTTTAGCCGCTAAAGGCAGCCCCGCCGCCATAATACTCCGCAAAAAAGTATTGGCAGAGACAGCGCTAGCAGCGTATAGACCGTATGTATCAACGAGAAAATTGATACATTGTTGGAAAATTAGGTTGAAGCCACCGCCGATGAAACCGGTCGCTATTGTAGGAATAGCCCAATGGAATTTTGGATCCGCAGACCAGCCGAACCAGAACAAGCCGATAGGAAAGAGGAAGCTACCAACAATCATGGGTGGTAATCTAGCTTCTGGCACAGGCTTGCCCTTTGCCGCGTCCGCGATTCTCCGATAGCGTGGTTCGTTTGCTAGATTGATGCCTACGGCCCCAAGTATTCCAATGAAAAGGCCCAGGAAGGGTAGAGATGCGACCACTTGGCCATAGCCGCGTTCCTCTTGAAAGACGATCGGGAAAACTTCCAGAGTCATGTAGAGCAATGCGAAGACGAACGATGCATAGAACGCAATACATGTCACCATGGGTTCCGTTGTAAGCATACGAAGAGGTCTTGTGAAATGCTTTGTGATGATGCTCTTGGGATCAAGCTTCATACGTTCGTGAGGGTGGAAGAAGTTTTTGTTTCCAGTCTCTTCGCGTAATCGTTTGGCTTTCTTTTTGAGAAGCACTGGTCCATATACCTCTGGAATAGCGAAGACAGTTAACCCGAATACGGCAAAAACAAAGATCGCCTCGATATACTCTGTCCAGCGCCATCCAAGCGTGGGGTTGACTAAGATTGCTGATCCAATGACGGGCCCTAAGGTTGGCCCGCCTACAACCATCACGGCGTAAAATGTTACAGCAATACCGCGAGCCTGAGCCATCCAAATGTCACCAAGGGCGGCGGAAACGTTACTGACTGGAGCAGATCCGAAAATGCCTCCAAAGAAGCGGGTGATAAACACCGATGCAGCGTTCTTGCTAGTTGCAGTTCCTATTGAGAAGAGACCTAGACAAAATACGGCAGGGAGCAAGCTCCATCTACGTCCCCATATTTCCGAAATAGGCGCCCAGCACAGCGGCCCGAGAGCGAAGCCAACACTATTTTGCCGTCGTTTAGTGATGCTTCCCAATGATAGAGGTATATTGCAGAACTTACACGTATAAAGAGACTGAGAGGACGGAAACTTCGCTACTGACGCCTAAATATGCTGCAATGGCGTCCCCCGCGGGTGATGTGATGCTTGATCCAAGGCTGGCAGCCAATGCTAGCATTCCTAACTGGAAAGTAATCCAGCATTTGTATGTTACTGACCAATTTCGTGGGTTCTCTGGATCGTCCGCATCCCATTTCACGAGATTTGGATCCTCGGAGGACTGGGTCCTGTCCTCTAGTTCTGGTCGGTTCTTGTTATCATGCGGAATTGCGCCACACTCCTTCTCCGGGCCTTGCTCCATGGAGAGCCTGGAAGATGAGGTGCGTCCAGACATAGGAATTCAGAGACTCGCGATGCGCAAGAAGAAGAAGAGTACATTGTGAACGAGGTGGAGAAAGATTGAAGTAAAAGGAATTAGTTACGGCAAAACGGCATCTGGACAATGTTTAGTCGGTGACAATGTCTCTTACATGGCGGAAGCATCAAGCCGGCCGCTTGGCTAGCGGATAAGTGACTTTTCCGCATGGGGTAAACACATGGGCGTATGGCCGCCCTAGTGGGCCAATAGTACGCGCGCATCCGCGGTTGAATGAGCAAGAGGGTGCGAGATTCGAGTAAATCTATGGCTTGGCCGCAGGTGGCGACATGGATATTCGCAAATATCGGCAGGACTCAGCGGGCACCCCAAGCCTCATGCAGGGTAAGATTCAGCGCCTTGCCCATTCGGGCAGGTCTTCCAAAAAAACGGTCTATTGCAGGATTGCCCATTGGCGGGTAACTTATACTTTCTGTCACACAGGAACGCAGGTGTAACGAAAATGTGTAGAGTCCTATATCCCTGAACTCGTTGAGGCGCAACGCCAAGCTGGCTCGTGCATGAACACTGGTATCAGATGTACAAATAAGAGCCTCTTATTGGCTGGATCCCTATCGATATCGTTGCGCCAGAATCAACAGGTCAAGGGATACTAGCGAGGCTATCACGTGATCACAGAAGCTCCTGTGAATGCCCTACAGCTCTGGGCACGACCGGCTTCACTCCCTCTCTGGCGAAATTTAAATTCACCATGCGCATATAATTTCGCCAACTGTACAAAGTAATTGTAGCGAACGGCTGTTGCTGCACGCAATCACTGTTTTGGTTGCCTGGAGAATTGTCCTGTTTGGCCAGGAGAATCGAATTTAGAACTTGCCTGACGTACGTTTCCTCTTCCCCCCTTTTGCCTACGCCTCCGTTCGTGGAATTATCCCTTGCAAACGTTGACTCGTGTCATATTCTTATCGATAAGCTATTCGATCGTTAGGGTCTTAGAGCCGTGATGAGGAATGGCTATGAAGGTCTGACAAAGGGCTCGAATTTGGGCAGCTGCCAAGACTCCGCAGATAGTTCTTTTGCTACACGAGTTGGAGGAACGACGTATTTGGTAGGTTGGACGATATCAGTATCAAGAAAGGCACGATTAGACGGCATGGTGGTTGATTAATTGATGATTAAATTAATCTATATTATCTGCGAAGCTTCTGCGCAGCTCTGGGATAACACCCAAAATGCGAATACAACACTGCCTCTGTAGTAGCCGATGAAGTTTGGCAATGTCCTACAGTATAGGTGGAAACCTCACGATATTTGACAAAGATCAGGCCGATCGCGAAGTTCTTACTGCCAAGCATAGGCGTTCGCTACGATTGTTATGTATAGCTGGTGGTAATCAGGCGAAGCTGAATGTGTACCGAATTTGAAACTTGCCGAAGGTGAAGCTAGTCATGCCCAGAGTTGTATTATCCACGAAACCCGATTTAGTGAGAGGCTGACGTGCAGAAGTAGACTTCTAAATTCTTAGCTTTAAGAGGAAGCAGCTCGTGGATAAGGGACAGGGATGCTACGTACTCACGGCATTACAGATGAGGGGCACCTAAGGTCAAAGCTCGATAAATACCAAGTAGCGCAGACGACAGAATCTACAGGGAAACATAAGACCCCCACAGCACAACACCATCACCGCTTTAATTAGTAATTCCGCCAGCTTTAATTCTACAGAACATTTGGCTGTGAACTGTGTATTCCAGTAAGCCTAGCGGTTCCTCTTGTTGACACACGTCAACCCCTCCCACCCGCAAGATGTCTACCACCGAAGACGAGGAGCATCAAGCTTCATCGGAGCCCACCGAGCAAAGCCCTCTACTACCAGACCGAGACCAGCTAGCGGGGGATGGCACAATTTCGCGGCAGGGAGAGGGCAACGACGATGACGATAATATTCCTCTGGTAGAAGAACCAAGTACAGGTCAAGCTGTCATAACTCTCGGTAGTATATGGGTGGGTGTGTTTCTTGCGGCATTAGGTATGTAATTCAGACTTCAAAACTCCAAAGCATTATTAGGACTGTGCTGAATTATAGCGGTTAGATTCAACCATAATTGCAACACTGTCTGCGCCAATCTCAACTACCTTCAACTCCTTCACGCTATTATCATGGCTTGCCTCAGCCTACCTCATCGCCAATGCAGCCTTGCAACCCCTTAGTGGACGCCTTACGGATATATTTGGTAGAAGGACTGGCCTAGTGTTTTCGAATATTTTCTTCGCGGCGGGAAATCTCATATGTGGGCTCGCTAAGGACGAATGGGTTATGATCCTAGGGCGGGTGGTTGCGGGCATGGGTGGCGGGTAAGTGGATTGGGGACAGAACCATCCAGATAGAGGGTGAATAGCACATTTTGGCGCTAGGGTATGAGCTAACGTCATGTAGAGGCCTTACCGCTATATCAACCTTTGTGACAACAGACATCATACCTCTCCGGAATCGCGGTCTCTGGCAAGGCTTTGGAAACATATGCTTTGGCCTTGGTATGGGCTTAGGAGGAGTATTTGGAGGTTGGATAAATGACGTCTGGGGATGGCGAAACGCTTTCTTAATCCAGGTTCCCTTGACTGTTTTATCCTGCGTTTTGGTTATCCTCATGGTCAAAATCCCTGTAAGAGAGAAAAACATCTCTCGAATCAGGCGTGTTGACTTTCTGGGAGCGGTTACATTGGTCCTAACGCTTGTCCTCCTCCTGCTCGGCCTAAATTCAGGGGGTAATATAGTTCCATGGACACACCCCCTGGTGCTTGTCTCTCTCCCCCTCTCCGGAGCTTTCCTTCTCGTTTTTATCTTCGTCGAAGCCCGCATAGCCTCCGAACCGGTAATTCCCGTCCACCTTCTTCTCGACCGTACAGTCCTCTGCGGCTGCCTAACAAATTGGTTTGGTACGATATCATTCTTCGCTCTCCTCTACTACGGCCCCATATACTTCCAAGTCCGCGGCCTCTCCAGCACCCAAGCCGGGGCACGTCTAATCCCTCTATCAATTGGCGCTGCGCTGGGCTCCTTAGGAGTTGGAATAATCACTAGAATCACTGGCCGCTACTACATCCTTACCGCGGTTATTGAAGGCATACTAGTCCTCGCCTTCGCGCTAGTAGCCGGCACATTCAATATAAACACGCCAGCCATCCCACCGCTTGTCTACTTCCTCCTGGCTGGGACCGGATACGGCGGTATGCTAACCACGACGCTCCTCGGCCTCATCTCCGCCGTCGACCACAAGCATCAAGCTGTCATCACTTCGGCCTCGTACGCGTTCCGCTCTACTGGCGGTACTATCGGCATTACCATCGCCAGCGCCGTCTTCCAGAACGTGCTGAAAGACCAACTGTGGCAGAAGTTTGGGAGTAAAAAGGGCGCTGCGAATGAGATATCGAGAATCAGAGATAGTATTGATGAAATCAACCATCTACCTCCAGGGTGGAAGGATGGTGTGTTGGAAAGCTATATGGGCGCGCTGAGAGGGGTTTGGTTGGTGACGTTGGGGATTGGGATTTTGGGATTACTGGTTAGCTTGGGTATGAGGGAGCACGTTTTGCACAGGAACTTGGCGAGGAAGTGATTAGGAGAGCTTGCAAGCACCTCCAGTCTACTATAGAATGGGAAGAGCCAGGCGTTGAAAACGAAGCATACAGAGTTGTTTCGGCAAGTCGGGGATTAATTAGTTCGGCCAGACTAAAAACTGGACCCAACGCCAACGAAATTCATTTCACATAAGCTTGCCCTTGAATAGTTAGCTGTTCTGCAGACGCATACGATCCCCACCACGTCTCCTGCCCTCCACCGCTATTCCTATTCCCTTCAAGGGAAAGCTCCAAAATATGAAGGGAAGAACAAAAAACATACAACAGCTGGGATTCGCTAATGGTCACCCACTTAACTACTGATCAGCCGGTTACTAGCTTAAATAGGGCGGAGCGGACGGGACGCCTTGATCTCTAGTACCTATGGTCGTATGTAGGAGAAAGCTGAGAAGACAAATTTGATATAGGCAAAGTAAAGGAAATAGGAAGCAAGCAGGGACGGTAATTTCGCTCATTGGCATGCCAAGGAAGTTTGGTTTTGGGTGCTTTATTACGTGGCTAGATGGCCCACTTCGGGATGAGTTGGTAGAACTCCGGTAAGGGGACACCCCTTCATTCAATTTCTCACTTGAATTCTACTTTCACTATTGCTCTATTATTACTATTAACCCCTTGACTTATTCTTCAGTTAAATATGGAGAATGTAAAGCATCCTGCAGGCCGCTATATCTCGCTAATTTAGTAATTATATGCTGCTATTTTTATTGTAGCTGCTCTACCACCGTCATGGCAGCAGCAACGATAGAACAGTGGCGAGTAAGTCATATTTATATTATTTTTAACCTTTCAAGGGGGGAGAACTAAACTTAATTCTAGGGGGTGTCCACATATCAATCATGGGGTGGCCCTTTACCGGAGCCCTTTAAGTATGGGCCCTTGACTAGCACTCATCAATGATTCAATGGAAACAATTCAATTTCCATTGTGATCTTTATTATCCTACCCACCAAACGCCATCAATGCACCACGTAGTGTTGTAGTTCTACAATATGAACGCCGTGAGACCTCCGCTTATTCTGCCATATTGCAAATATCTATCCACCTTTCGCCCCTCTGAATACCTTCCGGTCCGTCTTTCACAGGGCAGGAGTCACTATGCGGCATCCATGAATCGTTACGGTAAAGAGCCGACACCCACTCCCCGCCCATGAGCATCTTGTCTACTACACTGCTGGAAAGCCAGAAGCGCACCCCTTGCGCAATGTCTCTAATTGTGTTAGTCCACTCGAAAACGCTGACCACAATTATTCCTTCTTCTCGTAACCTCTTATCACTCGCCGAGGAGTTTCCCGTCTCGTCGTCTAAGAGGGCTTCACGCAACGTCTTTGTGTCTTCTTTGAACAAATCGTTATTTATGAAGACGAGGACGAAATGAGGAAAGTTGTTGTAAAAATACCGAACATCCTTGAGGCAAAGGGTGTACAGGTAAATATCATGCAGATTAGGTAGACCAGGCGGAGCAAATCCAAATGGAAGTAGCGGCATCCAGATGGTTGCTTGAGTTTGCATTTCTGCGACGAATGGCGAGACACTCATGATCCTAACTGAACGCTGCTGTTTCAACTCTGAGATGGCGAGAGGGCATGAGCGGGGAGGGCGAGCATTAGTAGTGATTTTTCCGCCAAGGACGCTGGAAAGAAAGCCCCCTAACCAATGAGCAGGGTATCCTAACTCGTGTAAATGCATAATGACACGGAAGATGGTTGTAATGTTAAGGGGGGAGTAAACCGTCTTGTCCCAAGCAGGCCCAGCGAATTTGCGGTGATAGGGAATAGTAATCTTGAGGAATATGGTATATAGCCATTTTTCAAGTGTCGTCCGGTGAAGGAGCTCTGGGAATCTAAGCTTTTTGCTGTCCCGCCGTGTCCAGTATAGGTATTCATCGAGGGTATAGTGTTTCATTGCATCAGGCCGTAGGCCGTGTGTTGCAGGTTCCACATTCATGATTTTTGACAACACCTGATATTCGCTTTCGCAAACATATTCGTTCATGAATGGTTTTGGATCAGTTTGGTCTTTGAAGGCAGGATTATTTCGTAGGACGTTGGCAGTGACCCAAGAAGTGCCATGCATTTGCTTCGTGATAGGCAGCGCGTAGAGAAGTGCTGTAAGAGGGCCTCCGATATAGTCCCTGCGGAGATAATTTGCTGTTAGTAAAGTGGCCTTTTGTATTGATGAAGTAGGGCAAAAATGACTTCACATGGCTATACAGTGCCTATGCTTTAGGTAAAGTACTTGCACCAATGACTAAACTAGGTAAGTATCTTTCGCAACTTTCTCGGATGCATTAGTATAGCATTCTCAGATCTCTGGAACAACCAATATTTCAGTATGCAAGAAATGTCACCTACGGAATATTGCTCAAATGTATCCGATCAAATCGCCGAGGATATTTGTTGAGATTCAAAGCATTCAAAGATTCACTCTCACGGTGATCAGCATTGCCATACCGAAGTTGTTCCATGGTCTTTGTAAGTTCGGAGTTCATGAATTCGATAACGAAGCGGCCCGTAAGATGGGAAATAGCTTTGGCAAGGTTGGTAAAGAAGCCGAATGCATAATCGTATAATTGTTTCGGGTGAGATGTGTTCGGCGATTCGAGTTGTCTTGCCATTACTTGAAATGGGTCATGAGTGATACTGGGTTTGTTCTCAAAGTAAAGACTAGGGAGTTGGTACTCTAGATCGGCCAAAGTTACATTTGGTCGCCATTTAACGTCGATATATTTGCATATAGCCGACGCTACCTTTTTTGACCCGTCCGATTGTCGGTAGGTAGCAATGAGAGCTTTCAAGTGAGGCTCATCCTGATCGAGAAATTTCAATGGAGGGTAAAGAAGTCCAGCATTAAGGTAGCAACGCTTTTCAACTTGACATCCATCTGGCGCTGGATGACGGTCTTGTATCGAATTGAACTCTTCCATTGCTAATGCACGCATCCTTGATGTTGGCCATGCATCTGCAGTGTCGTTTTGCCAGGACTCGAGGGCAGTGATCAGAGCCTGTCTGTCCTGTTCATAGATACAGATCCATTCAGGAACGTCCTCATAGCCCTCCAACATCCTGAGAGCATATGAAATAGTCTCCTGAAGTTGTTCATACGCATATGGTGGCATCACGGGCGCGACGAACGCATAGAAGGCCGTTGCTATTATTCTCTGAGTTTTTCCCGAAGAGAATTTGTTGGTCAGCGAGAGACGGTGTAGAAGGAGCAGGATGACGAGCAACCTAGCAAGGCTCTTGGCCTTTAGTTCGACACAAGTGAAGTGCCATCGGCGCCGAGGAAGTTCGTCAATGCTCAAGCTGTACTCTGCTTCTGCAATGCTTGTCAAAGTAGCATACAAATGTCTAGCATCGCCAATGCCCCCAAAGAGAAAAGATAGTGTTTCTTTAGGCCCGGACATGAATATGAGAGGAACATCAACTTGCGGAGTTGCGTCATCGTGGCCGACATTGTAGTACTCGGGGAAATCTTGCCTGAGGTTGTTAGCGATTCCCAATGTATAAAAGGGTTGGTAGGTCACAATGGAGTTGTGCAGTGTGTTAGTCTCAAGGACGTCCAGACTCTTTGGCGATTTGAAGTTATTCGAGACACTCTATCAGCGCTGATTTCCCACCGATATGGCCAGAAACAACTCCAAATAGTAAGACAATAGAGCGACTTGTATGAGTATTTTGTGAGTGACCCGAAGAGCTGAATCTTTAGATATCATCGGTAATGATGTTAGAGTTTAGATGTAAAATTAACTCACATCATGGGCAAATATCGAGGCAACGAGTTAATAATTTTCATCCTATAATTAGATGTGTCTCCCACGTGTTCAAGCGTACTGTTGGCGTGTTCAACGGCTTCAACCATAGCGCGATCCTGGTGTTCCGAGGAGTCGAGGACTTCTGCCGCTTCCTTATAGCGGCGGCGCAAGACGTATGCCTTAGCCAATCGTGTTTGCAGACGGGATTTCAAAGGATCAGACCGTGAATGCAGTAACGTAAGGGCATACTGAGCTGTCTTGATTGATTCGCGGTAATCTCCAACTTCAAAGTGAGTGGCACTCAAGTTAGAAAGCGGGCGTGGGTCCTCCGGCGCGGTGGCACACGCGTCTCGATATGCGTCGATAGCTGCTCAACAATGTAAGATAATCCTCCTTCAGTCTTAAGTGGAGCTGTAAATGATTACCTTCGAGCAATTTCCCGCCTTTGTAAAGCCCATTCCCGCGTTCACGGTGACAAGTTGCGAATTGCTCATTCTGCATCTCAGCGGGAGGGCTCTCAGCAGTTGCTTCCGGCATGACGGCAATTCGAGAAGCACCAGCTTCGAGAAGGGTAGACGGCCCTGAGGGGTTTCAGTACGCTTAACAAGGAATATTTTTGCTCAATTGACTGACGGTACAACTGATGGTGAAGAGTGAGGGTGACATGGTCTGACGGGAGTGAGAGACAGCACAGAAAATATCAGAATGAAAAGTCGGTCAAGGACGCAAAGGATGTGGCGCGTTTAGATACGTCAGCACGCAATCTCGTGACTTTTGCCTTGGCATAAGCCACAGTCTCAGCTCTCCGTTAACTACTGTAGAACGGAAAGCATTGAGAAGACGATATTGCTGTGCATGAAGTTCGAACTCCAGCTTATGTCAGATTGTGAAAATATTCTGGTTGGATTTTCCGTTTTGCATGCAAGTAGCACCTTGACTGCTTGGCGGCTGAATATCCTTCAGCTCTTTCACCGGAAAATTTCTGACTCGCTTGTGGGGCTGGGTTTCCAGGCGCATCGCAGACGAAACTCTAAACCCGCAAGAGTCAGTCTTGATTCTGGAAATGCTCTTTCAGCTCGAGAGCTTCGAAATCACTCTAAATGCCGTAGGCCGATCCCTAAGGTTTCGTGGCTTAGATGTAGAGAGGAACATCGCTGCGAACGTGTTCGTCAGGGACTGTCTGCGCGAATTTAATATTTCCCTAACTTAACACATTTAGAAAATAAATACCTCTGCCTGGTCCTGGAACTTTGCAACCTCCCTGGTTCTCTCTATCACGAGGAAGATGGAATCGATGTTATTCTTAGAAACGACAAGAAGTGGCGCACACCATCCTGATCTCCTAGGCCCAGCGTGCGTCAATCCTTGCGGGATAAGCTCTGTAACGCAGATTTGGTATTCGGATGATGCTTTTGAGATTCCCGATCCAAGGATGGCGAAAGGACGAAGAAATATTGTACGCCCACGTTTGTTGTTTCACGAACAAAGCAAATATCGGATTTCTCGTTTTCGTTGTCTTGGCATGCTTCGTGGCATATCCACCATTGACGACCATTGGCTCCCACGCTGATCAACCTCGTAAGGCAGACCGCAACCCTCGCGGAGCCGATCAACGTCAAGTCAATGAACGCAAAATCTGTATTAACTCCTAAATCTCACTGTCTCTTTTAGTCTAAACTCATGGATATTCTCTCATGCTCTCATAGAATCCTTCGTTAACAATTCTGCTTCCCAAATGGGGCTTTTCCGTGCTCCCCATATTTTCATCATTCTTGCTTCCCTAGTGCTCCAGGGTCTTTGCGTACCTCATCATAGTCTTTCTTCGCATCCGCTTACCTCTGCTCTCCAACCGTCATCTCCTTATCTCCAATTTGAAAGAAGAAGCAATGCTACCCAGATTCCCTATGGCTTTAACGGCAATCCGGATACCTACGGTGTGGGCATACGTCTCGGCTATTACACCCAGGCTTTGTCTGTCTGGGCTGCGAATCTCTGGGTACCACGCGAAGCGCACTTCCTCCACAGCGTTAATATTCTCTTTATCATTGCCATGATCATTGGAATTGGTTACTTATCCCATGACCCTGCGAACATATATGCGGTCGAACCATATATGCTATTGCAAATTTCATACTGCATCGCTTACATAGGCACCAAAGACTTCCAGGAGATCTCTATCAGCCATCGACTTATGGGGGACCTCAGCTTCTTAGGGCTCGATGGGTATAGCTTTTACTTCTGGTGGGGTGGCGTAGATAAGATGATGCCCACCCCAGGTCCACAAGGGGCTGGCACTCCGGTGTGGTGGCTCACTCAATGTGACCTTTATGGTTGGGTGAGAACCGCTGCCAAAGTAGCCATAATACCATACATATGTTATGGAGCGTGTAGGCTCTGCTCAACAACGATATACGCCTGGGAGAGCTGGAATTTCTATCGAGCTACTCGAGGTAAATTTTATGTTAATTTGAGGGAAGAGCTTCAGAGATATCTGGACGACTTAAAGAGAGTGCGTTTGGTCGGGTCCACTCCTCGGCTGCTAACTGAGGAGAAAACTACAGTAGAGCGCCCAGAGTTCAAGAGCTATCTTCGCGTCCCAGTAAGCGATACGAAAAATTTAGGTACAACTAGAAATACTCTGGAGCTCGACCATTCGATCAGAAGACGCTCGCGGTCATTGATTACTCTGCGAAGCAAGAAAAGCCTCGACTCTCGCTCCCCGTCTCCAATTTCATTCGACTTCAGCATACACTCTGCCGTTGAGGGTGTCGATATCAACTCTCAGGGTCTACCATCAAAAACGTACGGCTCACCCGATCCGACGAATCTAGTATCAGGTCTCCAAGACCAGGGCCGTAAAACTTCAGTGCCAATTCCAAGCTTCTCCGAGCTTTACGCCACAGAATTCTATACTCTCAGTCTACTCCCAAATACCCAGCCACCCCCCTGTTCGCCAATATCGATGCTAACGCATCCGTTCCGACCTTGTCACCCAATTATCCTCTTATTCCATAATTCTGTCACCACTATCCATCCTCTTGCGTGGTACCAGCCTCCAATCCTTGTCCTCCGGACCACCATTCGTCCATACCACTCCCATCCCTTGCCGCTTCATCTCTTCCTCATCACCCTCTTTCATCGTACCCATATGCAGCCACCACGACTCTCTAAAGCAACAAGGGTGTTAGGGCCTGTCCTAGGACTCTTGGTTGTGAGTCTGCTTGTTATAGCCGCCGAGTTAACAATTCAGTGGAATTGCATCAGAGGCGTGCAGAAGCTAGGAAACGTTGGGCAGTTGGTGCCGGCTTGTGTTGGTATCGGTGGGCTAGTGAGGGTTATTTGGGGATGCATGCAATTGGCCTTTGGCAAGGAGGAGGCTGGATGGAATGGTGAGGCTAGGAGGAAGAATAGGGATAGGACGGGAAAGGATAATTTGTTAATCCAGGTTGCCGAGCTATATTTTCGAGCAAAGGAGGAAACGGAGATGTTAGGTGGAGAAGGAGGGGAGACTTAGCTTCAGTGGCTGAGAGTACTTGGGGAATGCGACCAGAGCCAAATGAGCTTGCTTTCGTATAAGATGAATCCTAACTTTGCGGGATACCTAAAGGATATAAATTTATACTCCAAGGCAAGCCGAGGTAATACTTCGTTGCTTTCGACTGGTTAGGTTTTAGAAGCTCGAAGGGTGACCATTCCCACAAACCATCATTTCACAAACTAGGCAAATTAGTTCTTCTCGCATCTCTTGTTATATGTATCTTTGTGGCCTTATATTCTTATATTCTCTACACTCAAGGATCCCACGTTTGTCTAGGCGCTCTTTTCAACTCATTTACCGTGAACTACCTGCATAGTGAAACAGAAGAATTGCATCAAACCTTCCGCAGAGTAGCGGTTTGGGTATTGCTTGTGGTGCTCGGAAGAATTTTATGAGAATACAAACATTGACCCCTTGACTGGTATATTGATGTATTTGAGAATTGTGGGCTGCGATTATCCTAATAAAATATAGATTTTGTGCACTGCAAAATTATGGAAATAAAGATATATTGATAGTATATGAATCTTGTCTGCTAATTAGGGGTTGAGCTTCGAATGCTCCTTCCGAAAATAGGAGGAGTGCAATGGACAATTAATGGACCGACATGCTGGTTAGTTAATTGTTCCCAGTCAATAAAGATAAGCGGAATGCTTGAAATGTCCTCTAACGGCGACGTTCAAGTTACTTGGTTTGACCTTCTCTACCTATTTTGGGACTAACACATCTAAGTATTTGCCGCATCCTCGGCTTTTACAACGAAAGTCTTATTGGGTCAGCCATATGTTCTAGCATGCATATGGCTCTTTAAACAGGCAGAGAACCACATACCCCTAGCGATCCTTGTTGTAGGTGCATCAGGTTTTTGTCTATTTAAGCTTTGATTCGTCTTGAGTCGATTGTTTGTAGAACCTATAACTGGTTATACTAACTTTAGATTTGGACTGTGAATTTTTTGTAGCATTAAAGTATACCTAGGTTTTAGAAAAGGAAACAAGCCTTTTTAAGTATGATTTTAATTAACTTATCTAGGTGAACACATATTGGGTCAGAATTTTTTATTGAGCGGTGTACGTGTAGTACAATTAATCGGCATAAAATTGGATCTAGAAAAGTGGTATAGGGCTAGCAAGGCTTAGTATAGTGTTTCGTCAGCCCGGCAGAAAGTCACGGAGGCTAAGAGAAAGGATACGTGGGGAAGCGAAGGAGGCATTAAGAGTAAGGATGACAAACCTAATTAGGGGCGACAGGTGACCAGGTATCGGAGGTCCGGGTTAAAGCTTGGCGTAACCTCGGGTTACGTACAAGCCCCCCTAGGGGATGGCCCCTACTTTTCGGACGCGTTTTTAAGGCCTAGGTTAGTATAGGGGGCTTATTACGCGCCTTTAATCTTATTATCGTCTTAATAATCTATTTTCTAACCCTCTTCTATTTTTATATCTACACTAGCTCGCGTAGGGCTAGTGTAGATATAATATGGAGCGCTTTTCTTCTCCTTTAATATTCATACGTTTAATAGCTTTATTTACTCACGCCGCACTTATACGTCTTACCCCTTACCTCTTATAGATGTAGAGTTTTTTTTTAAATAAAAAAATCACCCTTAGTCTACTTTACGGTTAAAGGAAGCCCCCCTAGCCTTTAAGCGAATTTAAGGCTTAAATAGCGCGGCTATAGAGTATTTATAAGGCCTAGCGCTTAAAGAATACTACAATAACGTATAAGCTAAAGTAGAAAGAGTAGAAAGACTAATATATAAGACTAAAAGGTAATATAAATAGCGCCTAGGTAATAGAAGATAAGCTATTAACTAAGAATTACGGGCTATTAGCTATTGAAAATACAAGTTAAAATAAAAAAAGAGGGAAAAGATAGCTAAGTAGGTAAGAAGGTAGCTAGGGGAGAAGGTAGCTAGGAGAGAAGGTAGCTAGGGAAGAAAGTAGCTATAGGAATAGCGGTAGCTATAGGGAGAAAGCTATAAAGGGGAAATAAGGGAGGATATAAAATAAGGAATATATATAGGAGACTTAGGTTAGAGCCCTAGGACAAAATGCCTAGTTTTATAATAGTTTAAATTCACTCCGCTATTTCTTTAGGATAGAAATTATACTATAAATAGGAGGATTATAAGCGTATATATATAGGGCATTTAAATAGGAATAAGGGTAGGTATATAAGACCTTACGGCAATTTTATAGCAATCTATAATTAAGTGGAAGTATAGTATAAATAGTAAAAGGGCAAGATAGATAATTAGAATACTCCCTTATAGAAGTCTTAAAGTAGCAACCTAATAGGACTTATTTATATAGATCTAGATAGGGACTAGATTAGATATTAATTAAAAGTAAATATAATAATTAATAGGGAGTTTAATTAATAGAATAATAGGGTATATTATATAAATAGATAAATCTTTAAGGAAAAAGGAGGAGTCTAAGTAGGAGGTAATTAAGGGTTTTTTTTAGGTATGTATAGTGTATATACCTTATAGCTATATAACTCTTTACTTAGGTTTTACCTAATATTAGTATTATTCGTACCTATATAGATCTAGTAAGGGAAGACGGGTATCTAAATAGGACTTATAGAGTCTATACGTCTACCTTTAAACGGCCCTATACCTATTTTATTTATATTTATACCTAGGTCCGTTTCTAAACCTATTAATAGCTAGATTTTATCTTTAGATAAACTCTTTCCCGTATATCTAACCCTTAGAGAGATATTAAAGAGCCTTTTATTAAAGCCTTTATTAGAGAGACCTCTATTTACTACTATAGACCCTACTTAGCCGTTTATTATAACTATAACCCTACTACTGTTATAAGCTAACGCTTAACCTCTTCTATTTATCCTTAACTTATAGGCGTTGCTAAGAAAATATAAGGCATTTTAGAGTAGCAATTTGGTTTTTTAGCTTGTTACGGCACTAACCTAACGTATACTGTTTTATACTGTCTCGTATTATTACCTACTATTAGCTAGCCTACCACTAGTGACTTAGCGGCCGGCCCTACTATTTATATATAATACCCCCTTTTTACCTTCTTTCCCTCTTTATACTATAACGTAGTTATTTAGTCTACTTTATTATAGCACTATAACAGTTTATAGTATCTTTAATTTGCGCCCTATCGCGATTACTAATTCCTTATACCCTAGCTAATTAACCTCCACTATAGAGTAATCGCGACCTATACGCGCCTCTGCTGAAACTAATACGTCCCTAGCATAGTTTTAGAATAATCCTTAGTTTTTACCTAGCGCCTAGATAGGCGACACTAATGACGCTAAAATGGCCAAAACTTAAAACCCCTACGATGTTTTTATAGACCTCTTTATAGAGATATACCCTAATATTGCGTGGATAATTTGCTGCTTCCTACTATACCCTAAGACCTTTAAGCCTAGTAAAGCTTACCTTACCCTTATTAACTATACTAACGAGTTCCTTAATAATATTAAAGTAGGACTATAGTATATATATATAATATAAACACCGCTAATAAAAAAGCTAATAAAAACCTTAGTGCCCTTATTACTTTCTAAATAAGAATTATTAACTCCTAGGCAGAGACTATCGCCGTTTTAAAATAATTAACCCCTATAATAATAGTAGTAACCTAGTAGAAAAAACGGAGATCTAAAGACCCGCTAATATTTAGCGGAAAAGGTACCCCGCTAGAATAATAAGCTAATTTTAAGACCTAATATATTAAGATTAAGGGAGTCTTTAACCGGGACTAGGATTACTTTAATATAGTTTAGTCCTAGATCCTTTATATCTTAGATATGCTAGAGAATAAGGCCTATAAGTTTATCAAGTAGGGCCTAAAGCTTATATATAAGAACCTAAATAATATATCTACGTAGAAATGGCCTACTAAGGAAAATATACTTAAAGACCTTACTACCTACTATAAGGTCCTTAATATAACTTAGGTTATAAAAAATAAGCTTAACTATTTCCCTTAGGGCGAGCGTAATTACTAGTTCTAAAAGGGAGAGCTTAATAAGCTAATAGTCCGCGCTAAGAAGATAGATAAATAGAAGGTAGACCTACTCTAAAAGTTTATTTCTCTAAAGATAGAAGAGCTAGTACTTAGACTTACCTATAAAATTAATAATAGCGACTATATAGGTTAGAGTAAGTAGATAGATATATTTGCTAAAAACCTTATAAACTATATATACTAAGCCAACCTTAAGAAGAATGCTAACTACCGCCTACCTACCTAAGCCCCTGCCCCTATATTAACCTTAACCCTAATAGTAATTAGAGAACCTATAGACCTTAATAAAATCTTAGACACGGAGTATAAGTACTATATTAATAATAGACTGTGCTTTACTTATAGCCTACCTAGCTACTAAAAGGACGCCTATAACCCTATTAAGATAGTAAACCTAGTCCTAATATTACACTATTAAATAACACAAATTAATAACCGCGGATATAGCGACTATAGAGTTTATTATAGACGCGGCGGACGACCCCCCCCTTTAACCCTATAGCTTAATTACTCTAAACTATACCCTATATAGGAGCTTAACCCGTTAATAATACCTAGTATTAGTAACTCTACGCTAGCGAATATAAACACAGCCACGTTATTAGTAAGGTATTGTCTTTTTATACCCTAACTAAGACTAAAACCGACACTGCTAGCCAGATAGACACTAGACTACCCCGCTAAGACAGCCCTATACCCTAGTTATTAAAAGGTAAACCCTTAGACTAAGTTACGTCTAAGGGTTTA
>Ga0307515_10006441_pt1 | contig 23479 bp, 19 predicted proteins | sample 17_EM_MG_FD_194513 | JGI IMG/M metagenome (GOLD analysis project Ga0307515, IMG submission 194513) | Populus trichocarpa ectomycorrhiza microbial communities from riparian zone in the Pacific Northwest, United States - 17_EM | ecosystem: Host-associated > Plants > Roots > Unclassified | place... | reverse complement strand
TAACAGTATCCCATAGGGTGTTTCGCCCCTGATTTTCATGTTTCAGATATGCAGCCCGGCCCGGAGGCTTTCAAACTATAAGCCCGGCCGGCCCCCCTTAGCGCGGGCTTCCAAATTACCGGCCCGGCCTGGCCTGCCAAAGCCGGCCCGAAAGCCCGCGAGTCGGCCGGGCCCGTTTCGAACACTGATCACCTCCTTCACCCGCTCCATAACAATGGAACACTCAGCGTGGGCGCATTCGGTGAGCTTGATATTCTGTGCCTTAGCTGCCTTATCGGGGTCGCCAAGCTCAGTAGACGTGAGAAATGGTCGAACGAGAGTATCCCTCTTCACCAACGGATATGCCTTCTCCAAGGTTTCAACTGTCAGGTCATCATACCGATGATCTTCAGCCCACCTGTTGAGGATCGATAAGACATCGCTTCCATTCAAGAAGACCAACTGAGGTTCGCGCGAGACAATCTCCCGAATACTAAGGGTGAAGCAAGCACCACGGCGGATGGAGATGAGTTCGTCGACGACGCAGTAGATCGCTCGATAATAGTCGCCTAGCTTTCGAACCCTCTTACTCGCAGCTTCGCACTTTACCGAGAAGTCGTCGTTCAAATTGCTACTAGTATACCCAATGATATAGCACGCGTACATGATCGAGAAATGGGAGTCCTCGTCCAGTTTGAGCGATTTGGAGCGAACTTTTTTTAGCCACTGAACGATGTGGTCTCTGACAAGCTCGGAGGAAGAACTGAGAGCAGTCGCCACTTGACCTTTGTTTGGAAAGTGGTTGATAAGCTCTTCAACCGAGATGGCAGAAATTGCGGTGATAAGTTTCTTGTAGCGCGCTACCATCTTCTCCCGGCAGTGATGAAATACCAAACGGCTGATCTCCAAGCGTGCCACGGTATGATTGATTCTGTCCTGCAGCAGTTGGTCGAGATAACACTGCACAGCTTCAATAAAGTCCGTAGTGACCTTCGATGCAGGGCTATTCAGAGAGAATATGATGTCAATTCCGTAGGTATTCGTCTTCAAAAGCTTGAAGGACACCGCAGCGTAGGAGTGTTTCTCCTCGGCGACACACAGTAGAGCCATCAAATCCATGAGCGTCAAGTGCTTCTGCATCGACTCCCAGTCACTAGGGTCCCATTCGGACTGGACGGAGCCTTGATGAACGCCGGCGAAGTGGTTAAATGTAGAGGTTCTCCGCAAAGCTGGTAGTCTTTCTGACGGGAGGGGCATGAGGCGGAAGCATGGGCTCATCGGTATTGTGCAATTGTCAGTTACAGGCGTGTCAAAGCAATAGGTTGAGGTGTACTTAGCGGTTGACAGCAGGTGGTGTGGCGGTGACGTGTGTGCTGATCCTTGTTGGTGATGTGTATTGTTGATTGTGAGCTAGCTGCGATCCAACGTGAGGCGCTGACGCCACAGAGCCTCACCAAGTGACTGTTGCACTTGAGCCCTGTCTTTCAGCCGCAGTAGGCTAGTGTTTAGGCTCCAACGCAGACTGAGCTCGATGATGGACTCAATCTATAATTCGCTCGTATCCTCACTAGTATTTAGTATAAAGTACAAAAGCAGCGACACAACACCGGCATGAACGAGACAACTTCATCAGAGCTTTGACCAGACTTGGCGTTCTTCTAAGACAGCAGTCAAGGAAGAGACTAGCTGTCACGGGGGCTGTACCGGAAAACAGGCAGTTGTCTACGTGCAAGTCGCCACCTTCGCCCAGGAAATTGATCTCATTTGAGACCACAATTACCGTGCCACTGCAAATGAACAATGCTTGTGGGTTATAGTGTTGATACGTCATGAATATTACGGAGAGAGCGCTCCCGGTGTCAGTTACAAATGTTCCAAACGCCACATCGTTGAGATGGTAGTTGAATATCAAGTGATGGCGTGTGATGCAACGATCAAATAATAGAGCTAGTTAGCTCACCTCCGGTCCTATATGCAACCTTATTCTTAGGATACGATTTTCATAAGGGAAAACAGAGATTAGTCTACCCTACGAAGTTTTCCGACGGTGGGGGCCTAGACATTGCTAATCGAAAGGGCCACCGCTTGGATTATCTTTTCTCCTAGGTCTCTGACATCGATATGATCCAATCCTTGTTACACCAAGTCAATAGTGCGGCGATTTCTGCAACCCGGCGGCCATCGCTCCGGAGAACCTTGGCGTTAGCTTGACGTTGAGCCAAGATCTCGAGTAGATCATTTAGGATACAGATATGCGGTTTTGCATAAAGTGCTTGTCAGAATATATTGACAACATGCTGATATTCGGTATCAAACAGCTCGGATGGTCTAGTGGTATGATTCTCGCTTAGGGTCACTCCCTAAGTCATCAATTGCGAGAGGTCCCAGGTTCAAATCCTGGTTCGAGCCTGCTTTTATTGGCCATATCGCCTTCTCACTGTGTTTTCACGCGTGGTAATGGCAGTTCCTTTTGTTATGTGTCGTGAAGCTCCACGGTCACAAGAGCCAGCCTAGTCTTGGTTGAGGCTTTCTTGAGGCTTTCTTGTACTTACACTAATTACTTACCGCAATCCAAGACACAGTTACCATTGGATTCGCGTGGATTTTTAGCTCTAACCTTCTTGAATTGCACCAACGCAGCACAAATTTACAACGCAGCTTCAGATTACAGCATATAAAAATAGTTTATTGCTAACTATGTACAAATATAACCGCATCTCCTGAAAGCGCACCTATCAATCTCATCTACACAATATATAGACAGTTAGTCCGGCGAATTTGGAGACGGTGCTATGTACAGTATATTGACAGTGGGTTAGATATGGAATTAGGTAGATCTTGTAGAATGCGCTTGGTGGTATTGGGGTCAAGGAAGAGGTGGATTTTAAGGGTCTAGATTTTGGTTTTTCTTGAATATCGATTAATTTACTTGCACCTGCATGAGGCCTTCTAAAACACTCCATTATGTAGATTCTCGTACAGTACATATTCGACACAAGGAAAATCCGAGTGAGAGGCAATGATTCGACAGTCACTCTCGTCCCTGAGATTATGCTCTGCCGATATATCTTGGTGTCCTAGTGTCCTGATTTAGGTTCTTCGAAATAGTGGCATAGCATATGCACTATGACCGCTCCTTGTTCCATAATTCATTTTCAACTAGTAAAGCTACCAATGAAGGTCGCTATTGAGATTATCCGACAGTCTTCTCTGGATATTTGGCTCTGTTTCTGGGCCCATGAATATACAGTGCATCCCGAAACATCGCAACCCCGGGTTGGGTTGTTACTGTTGTTGTAGACACTCGGAATGCCAATTGATTCCGTTTCTTACCCTTATAGTGAATCGGTTTCGCTCAGCATTGAATCACCGTACCACGGAGGCTGCGCGGAAAGTAGAAATCTGGTAAGATAAATGACAGGAGCACACATCTACAATGCCCACTGTTTCTTTAGCCTGGTAAATGCTAGGCGATGCCCCTGTCACTATGCTAAGTTTTCGCCATCCGAACTTGGTTCCTTTGTTGCGGGGACGAGGAAGTTCGGGCGTTGATAGATAAGGAATGGAGGTTGGATATGACGCATGATGGGTAGGGGGGGGGGAGAGGGAGAAGATAGGAAGGTGTACAAAGGAATGGGTATCAATGCAGAGTAGGTAAACATCAAGAAGCCCACGCTGGGGGGTGCTGGAGAGAGAACGCCGGAACGTGCGTAGATTCAGGTGCGCCCTATAGGACGGCATTGCCCGTGTAGTACAGTATATGTATTACAACACGTTCTGCAAGGCTCAGTGCATAATGCCATAATAAGCAGCTATGTGTATACTCCGAGTGATATCCCATGCACCGACCGACATTCTGATGCAGGGGTTTAATCAGAAAACACTTCAAACTCTATCTCTCAATCTATTCTATTTATGCACACATGCGAGTTTCCTCATGTGATTTCGTTCCTCGTCGCTACTGGCAATACAGCATTGGATAAGTGCAGAAATACAAGAGTATTTGTGATCTTGATCTGGAACTTCTCCGGACTATCAGTCCCACTGTCCACCCCACTATCTATCCTACTCGTCCAAGAAATTTGCCGCTATTACGCGCACTAAAAGAACCTGGCATTAAATTTATTACCTTCCCTCAAGACGCGTACTCACGTTGGCTGTAGTAGCAAGGTGAAGTACTGGGTAGGCTGCCTTGCATTATGTGCTGCAATCCTGGGACTCCGCTCTCTGACTAAATACAATACCTGAAATCTGAGTGCGTGAGTGAATTTATTCTTCGGAACAAGCCAATGAATCCAATATCGACTGCGATGAAGTGCCCAATCTACGAACTGACGACCGTTATGATAAGGCAATTCGGTGGCTGTAGCAAGCAGCATCATATTCGCGGCACAAATGTGGTAGCGGCCGAGTCTCCGATATCGTACTCTATCAGTGTGCAGTGAGCTGTGGTATACATGTGTTGCTCCCAGAATGTCTGGTGATAGCAACGCCATAGAACTCGCAAAATGATATGGGAGCAATAAATCTTGATCTCAATTTAACTTGTAGGCTAGTTAAGTTCACCATCGGTTAACATCACGCAATACCATAGAACGTCTATAAGGTACCATTTATGTATCAACCGTTTATTTGCTGTCAACGAGAGACTGCCACCATCCATTGTCAGTGCCCCAAAGCTAAGGTTCATGATATCCATTACGAATTATATGCATTTTCAAGCGAGCAAAAATAAAACGGGGCGCGTGTAATGATGGCAAATGTCTTGGACGGATAGCCGTGATGGATAAGTCTCGTCTTGATCTAGCTGATACGGTGGAATTGTATATATTTATAGCTACTAGGTAAGGGCGTAACAGTTCCTATATGAGGACTTAGAGTGATGTAGAGCCTAAGTTTGCGTGTTCCCCACTATCACGTGTGAGGGTGGAATCTCGGAGTAGAATTGTACTGTCGGAAGCTGAAGCATGGTGTGGTTTTGTGGATGTTAAGTCTAAGTACTCTAGTCCTTAAATAAACGTCTGTACGCTTGCGGCGCATCTCTGTCATATACGGGCTAGGTAGGCTTTCTGGGGAAGACACCCGATACGTGCTTTCCCTCCCCCCAATACCTTCCGCTCTATGACTAATGTATGCGTGACCATCCTGCTCCCTCGGAGAATGGTTTTGATGCCTTTCATTCACCACTGAAGACCTGGATACAGTGGGTGGCGAGTAAGGAACTCAACTTCGCATATTTTAGGCCATAGCTGATACTATGTAGCCTAGTGATTCTATTCCAAGCGTCGTAGCAATATGACAAATTGTTTCGGGATGGAAAACTGGTTTTAAAAAACCATAAACTTGGTCCTGCAGTATGGCAGCATATTCATATTGGTACCACAGCTGTGGATCGAAAATTCGGGCTCCAAGACTGCGCCAAGCTTGCATGGAAAACTATCCTATTTAATACCCTTCACCTCTCTTTTCACATCTCACACTCTCTCGAGGCAATGACGCGCAAGTCCAAGGGAAATGACGATGGCTGAAGATCACGATGGTGTTAGGGTAACTATTGTTACTTAAGTTAGTTGGGAGGTGCTGTATCTACATGACGCCACAGAAACCGACCCACTGCCACATGCTTAAAAATTCCGACCAATGAGCTTGAGGCACATACACACGAAAAACAATTCCGGCCAATGAGAATGCTTCAAGGCGACGCAAGATGTGTATATGTTTACAATGTCCCCGTACTATACACGTTCAGTTTTGGTAGATTGGGTGCAGAACTCAGTTGGCGGAAAAGGGTATCGCTGATTGGATCGGATGTCGAGTTGTATTAACTAGTGCTCTTTTTTATTGGTCATTTCAGTTGATCGACATATTATCCTAGAAAATGCAGCAACAGAGACGCTCCGGAGTTTGCACACGTTTCTCTCTTTTGTGGTAGTGTATAGGCACCTTGAATTCCGCGTTATTTGTTACAATTCATTCAGAGCAAAGAGCTTGATTCTTCATAAGAGCAACTAATCGTAGTAAATCATTCTATACGTTCCTTACTTCCTCCTTCAAGGTCTAAATTATGTCGTCTATTAGGTTGATTTGGCACTAAGAAAAATTTTATGGTTTTCCCCGTATGCTTCAACGCCTTCCAGGCATCGTTCAAAGCGTTGACACGTTTTGCAATCACGAGTGCCAAGATTGATATGAACGCTGAGATGCCTGCTTTTCGTGAATATTGTTACACATTTAAGCGAGAGTATTGCGGGCGGGTACTCACCAATGTAGATTTTGAACGTAGTTATCGAAGTACCCCCGTTCCACTCTTTAATGTTCATACCTAAGAGTGATGTACTTCGAATCTGTTACTAGTGTTTATTGAGAGATGGGGAACGACTCACAAGAAGCCTATCGGAAGCTTTTGAATGTTACCCTTGACCAGCGTTATGATACAAAGAAATAAGGATTGACTCACAAATAAAACTGTGACGACTGTGAACACCATCGTCGCCTGTCCCTGTTTTGCAGAACTTCGGGCTTCGATTACTGTTGCATACTTTTTCTTGTGGTCTAGAAGCCCTTGAATCTACATACTTGATTAATATCATTAACACCGGAAGTTTGAACAAAATAACGGAACCAACAAATTTGATAACGCTCTCTGCGTCTCCTCGTATCTGGCGTATGTTTTCCTCAAAGCCGACCAACCTGCGGAGAGTCTTAGAGAGAATCTGTTCTATTTGTTTACCATCGCGGACGCCAGGGTCTTCCAGTATACCCCGGTAGTTGTTTTCTAGGCCCTGGTATTCACGTTTCTGAACCTTTCTTATGAATGCCTCGATCACTTTTTTTGATCTCCCATCAGACGTTCGAGTATTCCTGCCTCCTCCTCAACTGCACTGGCATCATGCAGAAGCTTGTACATCTCAGTGTTATTCTCCAGCATATTGGAATCAGGGTCGCGAACAAAGCTATCAAGAAGGCTGAGAGCTTTGAACTTCTGATACATGTATATGAGATGCAGTTCTGTTACGGTTGATTGCAATGGGAGTGATGTAACTCACTGCTTCGGCGATCCTATTTCGAAAGGTTGCCTCTACATGCATACCCGTTACCGCGTTCCGGCTTTTTGAAGCAAGTAGTATACAAACGGAATGATGCAAGATCAATGCAGCGAGGATGAGAGGGCTTTCGTAAGCTAAACCCTGCTCAGAAGAACGTCTTAAATCGTTGTGCACCGCTTTTCGAAGGTTGGCAAAGCCACACGAACAATTTTCGATGTGTTTAAGGGGTTTACTCAGGTCCATGAACCCCACGCTACTACAGTCTTCATTGGCATTAGCTTGATTAAATGAATCTGATTCGTCACTCTCATCATCGTCAGTTGGGTCTGGCCGGGAAGGAAATGCGGTCACAATAGTGTCTGTCCCTCTAATTAGTCACACATTGACTTAGCAATTGGAATCTTTGTCTACCTTTGCTAGGAACGATTATCCACAGTTGGTCGATAACTAAAAGCTTTTCTTCATCCTGTACAGTGGTTTGACTCTTGTCACGGCAATCCGTGTCAAGGTTTTGGCAAAAGTACTGATCAAGAGTTCTGGTAGGGTGGTAGGGCAGTTCAGCATCAAACGGATATACACTCTTACACCTGTTCGTTGAGTAGTGGCCGAGAAGCTGGTTATTCTTTTGCTTATACTGTTCCGCCAAATGTTTGAAAGCTTCTCGAAAGTCCTTCTGGTTTTTCAACACATTCCAGTGAAGGTATGGCATCTATTATTATAAATTAGTTACACTCACTTAAGGCAATGTTATGGGAGCATGCATAAATGGCTAATTGTGGCTCCTCACGCAATTTCCCCCTATTCAATAATCCACAATAAGACTCCATGTACGGTCGAAAAATTTGCGGATTTTCTTGATCAAGTTGTCCCCTTCGACGTTTGGACTAACTGCGAGGACCGAGAATATCTAGGTCGTTCGTGATTGAGTGCGTTGATTTGTAAACGGATTTGACTGTTTCCTGCAATTGTATATCAGTAAATCCAGATCTAAATACGCTGACTGATTATTGACTTCAGGGGTAAGTACCTCGAACCAATGCATATCATTCCCTGGTAAATGAATCCATCGGTATGTCTTATCTGTGGCCTTCGGTGGATATTTCTTGTTGAAGTACATCGAGTCTTGAAGTTGGGCAATTCTATGTCTAGTTCTTTTGGTGGTGTTCTTCGCGCCATATTTCGTTGGTGTTGTCCCAATTTCAACTACTTCGCCTACAATATCCAACTCAAAGGGGAAAAAATCTTGCATCAGTTTCGTTTTCTCAGAGTCGAAATTTGGGATTTCGGTATCGATGATTTGGGTCTAACCCCGGTTTCCTTTGTCATTATCACTCCGAAAATGGTTGGTGCTTTCGTTGTAGGACATTTTGGATATCAAGTGCTTCGTTTGCGCTTGAGAGCTTCGGTGCAAGTTGGGTGGTTGCCTTATAAGAATCGTTCGGCACGCAACTCCGCAGCCTCAGATTAGTCTATTGAATGACCAGCTGTCGGAAGTTGATTAGTTAGTAATGCTGGAGGTGATGAGATGATGATAAATAAAATGTTGGCGATTGGGTAGTTACAGAGCTCGTCGTAAAGTATCAGAACTCCACTGTACTTGTATGTTTGTACGGCATGAAACACACTATGTTATTCTTTGTTGTTCTGAATATGTGCCTATCCGGTCCGACTTATTTTATCTCTATTTTTTAGAAATTCTGCTTGCGTTGCCGCTAGCTGGTGTTGCTAGCTCCCGCTGTCAAAGTTTAACCGAACCGTGAGATAACACCAAAACATTGGATTTTAATCACTGAATAGTTTTCAGACAACGCTGATTCAATGTTGGCAGAGAATACTTATTAGTCTGCCCTACGAAGCTTCCCGCGGTGGGGCCTAAGACATTTGCGCTTGGTTTATCTTATCGAATCCATCTCGGTCTCGCTGCCTTCGGGCCGCGGACATCTATCTAATCCGTCACAATCCTCGTTCCGGTGTACGTACACTTGCACTAATTCAATGGTACAGCAATTTCTGCAACCTGGCGTTATCACTTCCGGAGAACCTCGGCGTTATCTTGACGTTGGCACAGAGTAAGCAGTCTTGTATAAAATGCTTGCCAGCATATATAGACTACGTGCTATTAATTAGCAACAATTAGCTTCGGTGGTCGAGTGGTATGATTCTCGCTTACCGTCACTCGCTAAGTACAATTGCGAGACGTCCCAGGTCCAAATCCTGGCTCCAGCCTAATTATTTTCTTTTGCGATTTTGCTAGTGCAAGGGTGTATGTGACGTAGTTATATTTTATCAGTTCTGCAGGTGGTTTTGATGATCTAGCTCCCGTATGTTCAGAGCTGGAAGCCTAGCCCAATTTCTGACCCTCCTTATCACAAACATCCACTTACCATGAGTCAAGATGCATCGAAAACTAAAGACTAAAGGTTCCTTCGCAGTCGGAGCGTCAGCTGGTGATAATTCTCGTGATGGAGATAGATTTCCCCGCTGACAAAATTTCCGGTATTGCTGATCTGTGGAGCGATGACTCGGTTTGAGCTTGCGGTGTCTGGGACTCGAGTTTTTCGCAGATGTTGATTGTGAGGTTCCGACTAGCGGTTTAGAACTTGGAAGCCCGGTTTTAAAAACCGGAAATCTTTGAGCCATGGAAACATTAGACCCCGTCGTTTCTGGTTCTCTGTTGTGGATCATATCATGTCACTCGTATTCTTGATTGCACGATATGCAGAGGAGAACTATGTGCATTAACTATGGTATAGAGAAAAGGAACAAGATTCGGGATATATACAGAGAATCTTCGGGTATATATTCGAGTATGCCGGTGCCACCCATTTCCACCAGATGCAGCACCGTTGCATATGTGCGCATTCGCTGCTCTGCCGCAAGACGACCGGCGAACCCGATTCTCTCCCAACCCGGGTAGCACAATCCGTGGTGGGACGGCTTGGCAACATAGACACGTATCTATCCCCTATCTATTCCCCGCAAGACTCGATTCAACACTCTACTCGACCCCCGCTCCCCCAGGAGAGTTCACCATCAACGACCCCCATATCCTCCTTTGTCTCTCTTGCACAGCGAGTCGTCAACAGATCCGTGAGCGCTCTATTGCTGTTGAGCCCACCTGCAGAGTTCCCTGAAAAGAAGAACGCATACGATCTGCCGATGGATCCCGAGCGCGACCGAACCGAAAGAAATGTCCCCCATCTTATATCGTCAACCAGCTACGGTACAGATGTCGGCTACCTCCCGCCACCATACACACCCGGGCAGGGCAACGCAACTGCAACAGACCGCACACCGCTATTCTATACTGTGCCAACGACAAATCGAAGGCAGGGGACATCTTCGAACTTGAGAGCCTCTACCTTTTTGAGAGCGTTCTGCGCTATTATAGCCTGGCTCGTGCTGCTAACCTTGAGTGGCTTTGTTCTCTACTATTGCGGCCTGTTGTTAGTGTGGATAATACAATACTCCTGCCTGTTCGTGTGGATAGTACACTATTGCGGCCTGTTGTTCATGTTGATAGTACACTGGCTCGGCAACCTTCTGTCCCCCGGAAGTCATGCGCCCCCCGAGCGGCATGCACCCCCCGATTGGCATGCACCCCCCGAGCGGTATACACCGTGTCCCAATCCCGAAAAGCCGCAGCCAGATGCATACGAGCGCCGAGTTGCAATTATCGGTACGTGGTGAAGGGCTTCTACCTCTTCCAATACCAACTAACACTCACCTTAGGTGCTGGCCCCTCGGGTGTCTCCACCGCCTACCACCTCTCTCAACAAGCCTTTTGTGCTGGGATCCCGACCCGCATCTCCCTGTACGATAATTCGTCACATATCGGAGGGCGAGCCGTACACATGGTTGATATCGTCTCGGGAGAGAGCCTAGATCTCGGCTCTACTACCTTCTCAAAAGCCGCTAGCCTTCTCACCAACGCAGCAGATTATTTGGGTTTGGAAACTATAACCTCGGACGACGGAACCGGAGACCTTACCGGCTATGGCTCTGCGAGCTTCGGAGTGTTGGTATCTCTGTCATAATGTTTTAGAAGCGTACTAACCCGAGGGATGAATAGATACGATGGTCGCTCTTGGGCCTACCTCGAGCCGAATCCGGGCTGGTTCTTGGTCCGCTGGTGGTGGCGCTTCAAGCTTTGGTTTCGTTACGGTTGGTCCCAGTGGCGTGCAGAGGACCTGATTACAGATTCTCGTAAGAAGTGGGAGACACTCTATTCTTCCGACCGCAGCTTTACTTCCGTAGCCAGTGTCGTTCACGATTCTGGGTTTGACGTGTTCGCCGGAGAAACTGCTGAATCTCTCCTCAAATCCAAAAACATCGATGGCAACTTCCGACGTGAGATCTTCAATCCTTGGGTTCGTGGACGCTATGCCCAGAACCTGGACACTATTAGCGCCCTCGGCGCTCTCATGGCTGCGGACAACAGTGCGCGTCTAACGATTTCCGACGGCGGAATGGCGGGGTTGTGGGAAGGAATGGTTAACTCGAGCGCAGCAACAGTCCACCTCAACACGAATGTCATAGGACTCCGAAGAGGCAGCTGGGGAGGCTGGGTACTGGCGTCATCTTCTCAGTCCGGGGGAGAATCGTACGAAGCCTTCGATGCAGTTGTGCTCGCAACGCCGTGGAGTTTGACAAACCTCGAAATTAAGGGTGATGCTCTCCATGTCACTCCCCAAAATGTCTCGTACGCTGAGATATACATCACCCTGTTCACGTCTGCGCACGGTCTAGCGAGAGGCCGCTTTTCGGGACAGAAAGGGATCCCCGGGTTGGTTCTCACTACTCCTTGCTCATGGGAGTATGAGTATATTTCTGGAGGGACGGGGAAGGACGGAATGGGCCATGCGCCATTCTGGTCACTATCTCGGGTGAAAGATGTTGTGAGAGCGGGCAAGAGAGAATATGTTTACAAAGTTGTCTCCGCCAAACAGTTAAGTGACGATGACATTCAGAAGATGCTGGGTGGTAGAGAGAAAAGCTTTAGCTGGGTTTACAGATACTACGTGAGTTACCGTCTGTATCCGCTCCTCACATTACACATCTGATCGCAGGTTCACCATAGTCACCCGCTGCACACCCACTCCTGCAACCAAGGGATACCTTCAGCGATATCTTATTGGATGAGAATCTGTGGTATACGGGAGTTATTGATGAGCTCACTACCGGCGTTGAGATGGCAAGTGTTATGGGGAACAATATTGCCTCAATTGTGACTGAGAAATGGAAGGTGGAGGGCAATTTTCCACCGGATGATAGACGAATTCCAAAGGAGGGGCCACCGGGGGCAGTGGTGGTATAGAGAACAAGAAAACTTAAAGCTATACGCTACAATATATCTGCATTCTATACTTAGAAATATGAAATAGGTCGGTTTATGATGCATAGTGTTACGGGTATTAGGGAAGTAGAAATATTGTATGCCGGCGTCCGAACTCTTGAAGTGAAATTCCAATATCATCGCTTTCCAGGCTCCCAGCCGCTCCCTATTATTGATGGCTCGACTCTTGTCGCCAATGTCCATCCCAACCTACAAACTGTCACATACCATCGTCATGGAGGAAGTAATGTAATAGGCAAATCTGGCTGTTGGTGGATTATGACTGCGCGACTGCTAATGACATAGATCTTCGCTGTACAGTCGCGTGCGCGTTTTAAATTTTTTAGCTTTTGTACTAATAGGCTGCCACCCCAAAAGTTGCAATAGGTGGATTTATTTTTGTTTGAGGTTTCCAAAGAATTGCATGGTAGATATTGTTACCTCTATAAAATCTGAGACGTTACAGACCTGATACAAGCTCACCGTAACCGAGGCTAACGGTAAGGCACCGGTCTTTCTCTTTCTCTCTGTACTTTTAGTTTATACACACAGTTCTCCCTATATTGCAATAAGCGTATCTTGAAACTTTTTAAAGGTGCTATGAGATATAATCCTGTAATTATTGAAGCCTCTTCTGCGCAACACCGAAGTACTGAGACGGGGATCCCCTCTCGTATACGGCGCTACTTAGATATTTAGGTACCTAGTCCTGTTGGTGCGGCTCAGCGGCTCAGCGTTGGTGCGTTGGTGCGGCTCAGCGTTGGTGCGGCTCAGCGTTGGTGCGGCTCAGCACAAGCTTCGGGAGATCGACCTCGCCTAAAGATCCCTGTCGAGGCGCCCCTTGCTGTCTTGTTGCTCATAATCTCTCTCACTGTTTCTACTTGTACTCGAACTTTCTGGCCCTTAGACGGACTTGAATCTACTTTCTCGTAGAAGTCCTCTCTTCTCGTATCTTACCTCCTTTTGCTCTCTCTGCCCTCCACTCTTGTGGGCCCTTCCGGAATAGACCGTGGTGTAGTTGACACATCCGGGTGGTGCCAACCCCGGCTGTCAAGCGGATTCAAAATAAGGGTGTGCGTAGTACCTATATCTGGTTCATGGCGAGCAAAAACTTTATAGCAATTTCCAATTCCAGTGTAGGCATGTGGTAGCCATCACGGAAGAAGATAAGAGTAGAAAAAGGGTTAATAGTAGGAGAAGGATTAAGATTATGAATCGCCCAAATTTTCCCAACTCCAAAATGTCTGGTTACGTATCACGCTTTCTGCAACGATCTGGAATTGAAGGGTGATTACGGATATTCGGGCGAACGGAAGTGGCGATATGTGCCGAGGTGACATAAATCGGAGTCGCACCACAAGTGTATACCGACAGTCTGTTATTCATCGCCTGGCATCTATTTCGATCCTGCCATGTGGGCCATTGGCTGTTTGCGCTCGTGTGACTAGGCAGCGGTTTCTGTATCTTTTTCTGATTTGCCGACTCTACTTGTGGGGTTCGTGTATTATATTGTTGCTTTGTTTTATGTGGATGAATTTTGTCAGTGGCTTAATCCTTCTGGGGCCTTTTTGTTGGAGACTCTGGAAGTTTAATCATGGGTAAGTATTTCAGAGTTCTTAGTGTTATTTAGAGAATAAGTATATCATACGTTTCGTCTTCACTCCTCTCTCACCCCGCCATAATACATCTCAGGATTCAAGTAACTCTGGAAATGTATTATAGCTCCAATCACCGTTGTGCATGGTCTCTTCGGAATTGTTGTCATCGGCGTACTTGCGAGTGAGGTAGGAGTGATGGCATTGAGTGTACTTTTGAAATACCTATCAATAGCATTCATACGGAAGGGTACATGAACGTGAGGCCTGCATTTCTACTCTAAACACTAGTCGCGAGTAGTGACGGGGTTTTTCCTGACGCCTAAGACTTCATTTGAAACAAAAGTTGGACTACGGCATTCCGGAGTTTATCACCCATCAAGAAGTCACCAGTATCGTTGGACTAGAGCCCCTGTGTGGTGCCAATCCCATTATTGAGTTAGCTCCCTGATGCTGAAGAGGGAACTGTTGATCCCTGGGGGTGCTTCATGTGGTTATAGAGAAGGATATATATTTTATATTGTATGCTATATATTCACGTTCGAGACAATAGAGCAATGCGTCTAGTATTTTCTCGGGGATCTGGCGAGCGATATGATGTACATATCGTGTATCAATTATATCTCAAAAATAGTTACTAGGGCCTCAGGACAGAGGTTATAAAGATCCGGTACGGTGGCCTGGTGCAAAAAACCTTATATCTCCGTCGCAACTTTCTTGCAACTCGGTTTGAGTAACACTTAGGGCAACACCCAAATTATTTTGTCTCAACTGTAAAACAATGCATAGACTGATTGAGAAGCCAGTTAAACAAAATACAGTCAACTCTTAAGAGCTCTCTAAAGAAGGTGGGTTGGGTGGATGTTCAGGTGGCGGTGGATGGCCACTGATTTCAGTATGACTTTGATGTTTAGTCATTCAACTTTGATGTGCAGTCATTGAAATATGATGTGTCGCTTATAATGAGTTGTCCGGAAATCTGGAGAGTGATAGGTTGGGTGATGATGCAGCCATTTGAACCAACCACTACCATCCTTTCTTTATGATCACCCCCAAAAGTTTAACTCTGCTATTACCACCAGCCCCACCACAATCCACCCTCTTTAAAGAGTTCGTAAAATATAGCTATCTTTTATTTAACTAAGTACTCACTTAATCAATTTTTTTATAGTTGAGGCAAACTTTTCTTTGGGTGTTGCTCAAACTCGCTGTTGCAGCACTGCGACGGAGATATGAAGGTTTTGTTGCACTAGGCCGCCGTAATATATGGCATCCAATTTCGTCAAAATCAAGTTTGCACGGCGCCGTACACAAAAATCACAATTTTGGAATTTTTATGCTATACAATATCCAGCTATAAGTATTTCATGCTCAATGGCACAACGCTGTGCAACTTTGCATGCCGCTGTGTAAGTCGAGTATTCCTAGCCTAGATTGGAACAGTATGAACTCTGGAATTTGGATATTGTGCTCAGCGCCATGCAAATTTACAGAATGCCGTACACAAATCTCGAAAATTTGTATTTTGTGCGGCATAATGTCTAAAATTGTGGTTTATGTGCACGGCGCCGTGCAAACTTGATTTTGACAAAATTTGGGTGCTATAGCCGTATACTCGGGACTATCATATGTCGTCTTCGAAGTTTTAGGACTCATGGTGCAGGGAGGCATCCGAGTGATCGTTTTGTGATTCGGGTGATGGCAGAGAGACCGAGTCCTAATCGATGAAGGAAGTACATGCCATACAAAGAACTGTTCTCACATTATAAAAAAGGCTAATTATAACTCTCAACAGGAAACAAGAATCACACAGAATAAATAAAAACCCCTAAAAAGGTTAACAAGCTTCATCACAATCCGAAGTTCACTCGCCCAGCGTCCTTCCAGCTGCTCCAGTTCCGTACCAACCTCTTTCTGCCTGATGTTCACTCCCTGCACCACCGCTCGGCGCTTGTCTCTTTGAACTACTGCTTGGTGCTTGTCCGCCGCCTAATACGTGTCCCTCACTTCCTTCCATTGCCAGACTATCCATCCCTCTACCGCCCTCTGGGCTTCCAACATCCTGTCGGCTGGTCTCAGGCACTGAAGCCATCAGTTTTTGGATCCTCGTCATAGGCTGACTTTTTGTATCCCGTCGGCCGGTCCCAGGTACCACATCTATCCGTTTTCGGATCTTTGCCAGAGACTGATTTCCTGCATCGCGTCGGCTGGTCCTAGACAGCAAAGCCCTTAGTTTTTGGATCTTCGTCTTAGGCTGACTTTCTACATCCCGTCGACTGGTTTTAGGCTCCAAAGCCATCAGTTTTGGGATCTTCGTCATAGGCTCCTCCGCATCCGCGCTGTTCTCTGATTGCCTTGAATGATCCGAGCGTGCATCACCAGAGTGATCATGCTCTAACGAGGAGGAAGAGGAGGATCCACTCCCCAATCGATGTCCAGCACTGGGTACTGGCCTTGAGGAAGCCTGAATCTGAGCTAGCAATTCCTGCCTCTCGGCTTGAAATTTCCGTCGCCGGTCATACACCTGCTCCGAAAGTTTCGGCCGGAGTTCGTTCTCGATCCTTTGTCTTTTCAGGGTTTCACTCAAGTCCGCCGTCTTCCGTCCCATGAGGGGGCGCTGAGGTTTTGTGCGACGGTGGGCATCCCACAAATCGATCTGTTCTTTGATCTCATGACGGTTGAAGCCCTCCATAGCCTTTCGGATTGTATCATTGTCTGGTGATTTCTGTTCGTTGCGGGTCAGATTTTCGTATCGCATGTGGGCGTCAACACGAGCTTTAAGGAGTGCCTCAAACTCGGCTACGCAGTCGTATGGCTTCTCAGGTTCATCATCATCAGAGTCTTGTGGGTCGTCTTCACGGGGGTTAGGCATCCGACCTGGTAATCTCGGTAGATGGAGTTCCAGAATCTCGATGACAAGGTGATGTCGATTCTTTTTAGCGTAGTATAATGGAGTGTGCTGCCGATCGTCTTTAGTGAAGATGTCAATGCCATTCTGAACCATTGCCTTCACCAGGCATTTCACAATATCGGGGTAACCTTCAAACGCAGCCCAGTGAAGTGGCAGCCTCCCATCGTGGCCTCGATTGGAGATTGTCGCCCCGAGATCGAGTAGCAGTTGTACGGTTGTTAGATGTCCTGACATCGCAGCACGATCAAGGGCTGATAGGCCGGTGTTATGGACAGCGTTGATATCGGCTCCCTTTTCGATGAGAAGCCGGACCAAGGAGGTCATACCGCGTGAGGCTGCGAAATGTATTGGCGTCTTGCGATTCCGATCTTGGGCATCAACCTCTGCGCCGTCATTGACAAGCTGACGAGCTAGCTGCTCGTTGTGCTCCTGAATTGCTTGGACAAGTGGTGTCCATCCGTTGCCTTGCCTGCATTCGTATCCAGCACCTGCTGCACCTAATAGCATCACCACTGATGAATGACCTCTTTGAATAGCAAACATCATCGCAGTGTTGCACATAGAGTCCATGGCATCTACTTCGACTCCAGAGTCAAGCAATCGTTCAACAACCCGCGTAAGTCCAAAGTGAGAAGCTACCATGAGAGCTGTTAAGCCGCTGTTTTGCACAAGTGACATATCATCCTCAGTCTCGCGGTACCTTCCAATCCAGGCCGCAAACGCAGGAGTCTGCGGATCACAAAGTCGGACTACCTCATCAACAAGTCCAAAAGTTCCATAATTTTGAGCGGCTCGGTAATGATGTGCCCAATGTACAGCCGAATAATCAAGAAATTCATCCAGTTGGAATCCTGACCCGGAAGGAGTGCCACGAAAAGGATTGTTATGAAAGCACAGGTAACGGATACAAAGTCCAGAAATAATGAGATCCAAGTCAGCGGTCGAGACGCAGTGCCTGCCAAGATCGACATCATTGCCCAGGAGGTCTGCATCGGGTTGTGGATGAACCAAGAAATCCTTTACCGTTTTATGAGCGAGAAATACTCGAGAATTAACAATTCTCACAAGTGAGCCGCAAAGCTTGGTTATGGTAGCTTCCATATCTGGTTCAGCCCTCTTATCAAGCTCTGAGATTGATGTGTCAGTGGATCGGATAACCATGGCAAGGTTGAGCTCTCGGAATTTCAGTGGCCGTCGTGCACCAGCAAGGATGACTAAAGCAAGTCGAGCTGCCTTTCGGTCCTCATCTGGAATTTTCTGAAGGAAGCTCTCATAAACCTTGTCCATCTTTTTTGGCAAGTCCTTTACCTTGCTAATCAAAGCTTCTTCGGAGAAGGATGTACTGTCTTCAAGAGTTCTCAGAACATTCGATACCCAGAGAAATGTTCGCTGGGCATTTTCCAATAGGAGGTCCTCTATTTTATCCACCGTTTCGCGCTTGACGCCATGTTCGATTCGGAAATCGGAGAGAGCTTTTTTAATGACAAGTCGCACATCTGCCTCCATGCCACAGTCATTGCCTCCCCCTAACATCATGTTCGGATTCCGTTCCAACGCCTGTTTGATAATTGGAGCAGGACGACTGGAAATCATAACCTTGAGTTTCGGCTGTTTATCCGTGCTTTCTGAAGACGTGCTGAAAGTTTTGACGACTTGCTTTAGGTCTCGTTTCGCCTCAGTGGTCTGTTCGCATTCGTCCACCGCATCGATCACGCAAACTATTGAACCGGCCTTCGGGTCTCGGATAACGTCCCTGAAGATAATGCACAAGGTCTCGATATCAGTCGGAAGTGAGCGAGACTCTCCATCAGGAGTGCACTTGGCTCCCAGGTGCTTGATCAGAAATGGCTTCGCTTTGAAAATCTGGAAGAGTAATCCACAGATGATTGCCTGCGCATCATTTTGACCGACTTGGCTTTCCTTGCAAAAGAAGAAACAAACCGTCGGTAGTGTAGCCGCAGGAGATGTAGATCTCGACTCCTCGAGGAGCTTCTCGACAACGGAGGAACAGAGAAAGGACTTTCCAGATCCTGCTCCACCAACAAGCCAAAAGATATTGGAGCCGGAGGTATTAGCGCCGAACCGCCAGTCCCGGTACTTCGTGTGCTTAAATAGCCAGTCTCCTGTACCTTCAACGCGGATACGAGCCTTGTCTCGGAGAAGGCATGGATTGCACCCGCTCGAATAGGGCTTGAAAAGGTCCAGGTACCTCACCGACAAAGCTTTGCATGCGAATTAGCACGCACTCCAACATATAGACACAATCACTGATTTCCGGAACACATCGCTATCCATAGCGAATTTACATTCATGCTTCATCGAAATAACTAAAACTGAGTTTACATACATGCTGTCTTCCTAGCAGATTCAGTAAGCTGTTGCACAGCTTTCCACACTGGTTTGTATTTCCGGCTCCCATTGTCTGAAAACTTGCACATGGACAAATGGTCTGCCTGGATTGGAACGGGAAGTTCGTTGTTCAACCTCAGACATGCCGAGTCTTTGCCCACAATCTGTATAGTGCTCAGTAAACTTCTACACATCACGATAGATTGATAGATTAAGACATACCATGTGACCATTGGTCTCCTGTCCTTCGTAGAACGTCCTGATATCTAGCGTGTGACCACGCTCCACAAACTGATCTGATATCGACTGTAGCATCTCTGAGTCCTTCTGCAAGCTTTCCAGGAGTTTAGAATGGCGGAGAGGTTCGTGTAAGCTATCCACAACCCTGCCCAAATAAAGATGATTCGCTCCTCTATGTGGAGTGCCGAGGAAGATAATGCCTCTGGTTGCTTTGCCTAGATGTCCGTATCGCTGTGATCGCTCATGTGCAAGTATAAGTGCCTGGATAATTGGTCAAACCTCTGCTTTCAGATTAATAGAGGGAGTGTTATGGCGAACCTTCTTCACAATAATGCCACCCAGTGAATGAGCAATGAAGACGATTGGGCGATGACGAGTCTGCAATTGTGTTAAACAGGTCAGGGTTCATTGCAGATGATATCTACCTACCATCTCAGTGTCCCGTTCGATGTCCAACCAACTGAGAAGACTCTCAGCAATCATCTCAATGTTTGTTGGCGGTGAATCGGAGCGAACTCCAGATGTGTAGCCGAATTGCATAATTCGTGCGTTCGGAACCTGTGTTGGTAGAAATCCGGGATCGGAAAGCCACACCTTGCCGCCATCTTCCCATGTCAATCGGTAGTGGCCGGAAATCCCATGAACGGCAAAAATGCTGGGATTGTTAGAATCCAGGCGGATATATAATAGTCTACGATAAGGTACTTACTCGACTGAAGCCACCTCAGTGTCCGTCCCAGGAACAATCCACATCCCATCGCATTCTTCGGGCGTAGGATCTGTGGTTGAAGCTTGCTGCCCTCGGGATGGTGAGCGTAATAACGAATGAGTTACTGGCAGCTCTATCGCCCCCGAAGAAGTGGTGGCCGCTGTGGGCTCAACTCCATCCATAGTGGTGATCATGACTGGAGACGCTGCGAGTTGACTGCCTAAGCTTGACTCGGCCGCCACGATCCGAGCAGATATTTGGGAGGCTACCGGTTGTGGAGGGGGAATATTTGCAACTTGTGGGGATGGCGACTGCTCGAATTCGGATGGAACTGCTGGATAGCGGTTCTTCCTGGATCTGCTGAACGGCAGCCTTGGTAGGAATCGACGCCTGGGCTGGTTGTTGGCCATCTCTTTGACCGTTCGAACTACAGAGGGTTAAGGTTACAAAGAATGAAAATATTAAAGGCTAGTAGCCGTAGGTACCGGTATGGGCGATGTCTGGCAGAGGGGAGTAGGAGGAGAATGATGAGGCCAAGGTCGTATAGATACAGCTTGTTGCCGGTCGGTGCGACCGATCAGTCTTTATCATGGCCGAGAAGCGAGCTGGTATGATGCACGACTGTAAACGGGCATTTGCGCGTCGGCAGATCAGCCTGCCGAGGCGAACTGCGATCTAAATTTCATGTGTACTGGGCGGTACAGCCCCGCCTGAGAGTGACGGAGAGTGACGGAGGAATTTCAGGATAATCCAGAAAATTTCCATAGATTAATGAGGTGCTTCCTGGAGTAATTGGGTGGTTTGGCAGTGCCAAGAGTGATGAGGCCGATGTGGTTGTTCGGAGTAGGTATTTTGAACCACAATGCAAGGGTATTCAAGTCATATGTTTTGCGCGCAAGGCTGAGCTGAACAACAGCGGCACACTTTCAATTCGAAGAACAAAAATATGCAATAACGTGTCAACACCGGAATTGTCAGGTTAGGGAGCGAAGGGGATCGAACCCTCCTGTAGTTACTGGTTGAATTTTCCACAGCGTCGACCAGGGTGGAAGCTGACGTGGACCTATATTTTCGCTCAGCCATGGCGCGCCAATAGCTACAGCAACAGGTCACTCGCCATATCCCTTCGGATGAATTGCCACATGGTAACCAATCCCTTTCAAACCTTTAGCAGAGAATGGCGAGCCGGGCATCACTTTCTAGAGCGCCTTTTTCGCTCGGCTGTAACCCATGAGATAAAGTGCTTTGAAGACTGCATAATGCAGGATGAGCTGCAGGGTAGCCTCACCCACTTCTAGGCACAACGTGTGTTGCGTAGATTTACTTTGGGGGGTGTGTATATTCCGCCGGCAAGCAGCCGAACTTGACTACGCTTAAAAGGGTTGGATCAGATATTCTTTCGCCCTAACCCATGCCCAAGAATGAACTTTATATCTCCCGAGGTTTACTCTGCGCAAGTACCTTTTCAGGATAGAATTACAGAGAGGTGCGGATAATTAAAACCCTTACAAGTATTGATCTGTTACGTGTCATTGGGTGAATATGAGTAGCAACGTTTACCTAAGCTCGTGTAAGTAGCAGTCCCAATCAGAATCCGAGAGGGTTACTAAGAAACATTATTTTCTTCCGCAAATTCTAATCATCACCAATCCTATCATAATTCAACATAGTACCTTATGCGAAAACGCAGTTTAAACAATTGAAAGGAAGACCGTACTCTAATGCTTCGACGAGGTATCAAGTGGCTTTTTGTGTTTATCGCTAACATCAACAGGCAGCGATCTCAATTGCTCAGCCCGGCTCGTAGCAGCCCCAAAACTACACTACCGGAGCAATTTCGCCACGCGGCTGAACTGGGCAGAATCTAGCTGCTCCGAAGCAGTTTGAGTGGCTCTCTGAGAGTGTTATGTTGTATACCATGATTATGTACATTTGCATATTGTAAGTATAGTTGTTAGTATCCTCACCGTCTGAGAACAGTCTGTATACTTCAAATTGACAATGTTATTTCTCCGCTATTAGCCCCGTGGCATCCCAAGAATTTTCGCACGTTTGGGCAGGCGTGGGTTCTGGAAGCAGGTTTCGTGTACTGATACTTACTAAGTGTTTTTGTGGGTTGTTGGTGGATATGGATGTATTTAAGTATTTACTGTTACTTTTTGTGTGATGCTTGATTGTCTAACTATCGTGGGTGTCTATGCTCGTATATGTACAAGAGTCTATGTATGCGTTGTGTATGCGCCTGCACGCATATATGCGCTCTTAGCTGGTCATCACTAGCTGAATCCTATTAGCGCAGCTGCGTACCTTCAGCTCAGCTAAATGCTGTACGCACATATCCGCAGGTCCTACGGAGGATCTAATTATACATGCACACTTACAGCCCGACCACCGTTGTTGCGGCAATGAAGGGGAGAGCCATGTGTATTGGCAATGGTACGATGACTGTCTAGGTACAGGTCTGAAGGTCCAAGATGCGTAGGGAAAGAGAAGAGTAAAGTGTGAAGTCTAAAAGAGCAGTCACGAACCTTATCTATCAACAACCACGTTCTACCTCCACGGCCGCCCGACAGCAGTCTCTGCCCATCGGCAATATAGTGCCGCCTGCCTAGTACTAGTTGAGATTCAATCTTTGCCATTATGATGTATTTGCTTCCCGCGGAGGTTGATTTTGCTGTATCATGTCGCTTAAGACTAACAGTTTAACGGCTTCGTGCGGTCCATGGCACGGTGGTGAGATGTCAATAGTACGTACGGACTGCATGGAGACACTCTGATGTGGTGCTTCTTTTTACAAATAAACCTGAAAAAGTCGGCATATGGTTACCGTCGGCTGTCAATTATAATCGCGGCGAAAGTCCAACGATGAGCCCAGAATTGTATAAATGGGCTGCCAAACCGATGTGTCACACTCATAATAAAAATATAATTGATATGACAAGACTTTTATCATCTTTAAACACTACAATTCTCCCGATACCTAATACAGTCTGAATATACTGTATGCCACGTCGTATATCGGATTATCCTGATGCTTTTGCTGGATGAAATTTAGTTTCTATTATTCATATAAAGACACGACATGTGTCTTTTTCGATTCTAATTGGTCGTAATTCTGTGGCTGAGTGGCTGATTGTGGCAAGTACCTACCACTTAAACTCAGATCCCAAATGACCTGCCCTTTTAATTCTATGAGTTTGGCTCTGATTACAAAGTGTCCTATACAAAATATGTGTATAACTATGTCCTCTCACCTCCAAGTCTTAGATTTATGATATCTCTTATATTGAGTCAGAAATTGTGAATCAACAGCAT
>Ga0307515_10006440_pt1 | contig 23482 bp, 10 predicted proteins | sample 17_EM_MG_FD_194513 | JGI IMG/M metagenome (GOLD analysis project Ga0307515, IMG submission 194513) | Populus trichocarpa ectomycorrhiza microbial communities from riparian zone in the Pacific Northwest, United States - 17_EM | ecosystem: Host-associated > Plants > Roots > Unclassified | place... | reverse complement strand
ATTAAGTACTTAATAGTTACAGTCACGACCAGATTGATGATTCCCAAACCAACACTTAGTTTAATTATAATGAAGTAAGATCACAAGATTAATTAATTAATTAATTTCCTCTTCTCTTTGATGTAAATATATATATATATATGTGTGTGTGTGTTTTCAGTTTTTAATTAGGAAGAATATATTTTGTTATTTAATTCAGGATCTAATGATCTCTAACCCTAAAAATATTTCATTTTATTATGAAAATCTTTTTTTTTTGGAGGTGGGAGTGGCAGCCCTGCAATGCAAGCCAACCCATTAATTTCATTGCTAGCTTTCTTTTGGCTTGTAAATAAATAAATAATAATAGAAAAAAAGGAACTTGAATTGTATTGTTCGTGCACGAGACAATTATATTTTATACATGCGAGCAAATACAAAAATATTAATTACCCTTTATGATTTACTACGAAACTAAATCTCTGGGAAAAGAAAAGTGGTAACGTTTGACTTGACTTACATTTCTGGGCATTGAAGAAGAGGAGAGCCTTGTGGAGTGCAAGAGTGTAATTGTCAGGAGGAGAAGGCTTCGACCTGTGCTTCGGCAGAGTCTTGGCGAGGACGGTAGGGAGTAGAATGACAAGAACAGCAAAAACAAATGCATAAAGAGTCCACTTCAAGGCTCTGTGGCTACAAGCTACGCAGCCGAAGTCCACGTACTTTTTTTTCTTGGTCTCTTGTCGGTACAGTAACCAGCTCTGTTGTGTCTCGTCTAGATGATGGCGTTGAGGTTGCAAGGCTGCCTTGTCCCACTCCATGTTACGACTCTTCTCGTCGTCGGTTGTCGATTCTGCAGCTCCATTGTAAATCTCAAACGATCCTCCCCAGTGATTTGCTGAATGCATTTTCTTTTTTCTTTTTTTCTTTTTCCGGTGGGGGTGGGGGTTGTTTCTGGTATATCACTCTCTTTTGTTCTCACTGGCCATGTAGGTGATCAGGGAGAAAGAGAGGTTTGATATCAAAGAGGAATTAAGAATTTTAATGGATTTGATAGAACATGGTTGAAGGAGGAGGAGGAGGAAGAAGGAAAGGGTATTTAATTTGTGGGCACTGAGGGGTGGAAAGAGGAGGGTATATATAGATGGTCACTTACCAGTAGGCGAAAAATGGCCTCCAAAAACGATGATTGATGATAATGTATTGCAAGAGAAGTTTCTTGAGGGAGAAAAAACCTCTCTCTCTCTTTCTCTCTCATTTCATTCTTGGGCATTATTATATTATAATTATAATTATAATTGTTATAGAAAACAGTAAGAGGTGTGGCCATTCTACGGTAGAGAAAGTCTTGTTCACACATTATTGTGGATTTATTGTGCTTTTTTTCCATTTTTTTCATCAAATTTTTATTTTAGATGATAATTATAATTGAAGACCGATTAGTTCTAATTTATTAGACGAAGACAAATTTGGAAGGCAAAGGATCAAAGTAAAACAATAAAAAAAGGGGCTCAAAATAAATGTCGTGTCTAGAGTTACCGCAAAGTAAACTTTGATCCTCCATATTTACAAACTATATAATTTAGGTTCATTTAGATGTTGAAAAATCAATTTTAGCTCATTTTAAAAAAAATTAATTTTTTTTTCAATTTCTAATTAGAAAGAGGGTAATTTCGGATTATGGTGTTAGAGAGATAAAATTTTTGTTGATATTAATTCCAGCCACGAAAAGATCAATCTTGGATTTAACGAGTTCCATTTGATTATGAAGTTTAACTTGAGTGTTATTTAACCTTAAAATTTTATGAGAAAATACATCTAGCCTTGAAAAGTTTTTTTTTTTTGAGTTAATTTTTGGTTTTCAAATATTTTTAGGTTGTTTGAAATTATAAACAAGTTTCGTTAGATTTTCTAAGTGTTTTAGAGTTGAAGAGGGTTGAAATTTTTTTTAAGGTTGGAAACTCATTACCTTAATTTCCATGTCTAGTCGCTAGATTTTGGATATCTAAATGACATATAGTAAATAAATCTATCCTCTTTTTTTATTTAATTAAGGGCTCTCCTAACACCTACCGAATTGAAATGTAAAGTACCTGTGCTAATGGGATTGGTAGAATATATATATATATATATATATATATATAAACAATTTGAAATTCCCTTGGGAGGCAAGTTTCCGTTTCCTATTACAATACAAGTATCACCTAATCAAAACCTTCAGCTTGTCTGTGTAAATCTTGAAACTCTTTATAATAATAATAATAATAATAATAAAAGATTATTGGAAGGGAAAGGCTTGAAGTCAAAAAGGAAAGGGAGAAATGGATGACCGGTAAACACTTGAATTACAGGCTTGTTGGCTTGTTAAGGAAGGAAGCAAAATAAGAAAAGGAAAACTCTAGTACCTTGGCTATTCATGAGTTTGTGTTATATACACGAGGGTTTAGAAAAATATTTTTTAATTAAAAAGATATTAAAATATTTTTTTTATCTTTAATATTAATATATTACAACTATATTAAAGTGGCGTTTCACGTTGTGGTTGTACAATATTTTTTAAAAAAATTAAAATTTTTATTTTATATTATATTTTTTAGTGTTTTTGAATCATTTTAATGTGTTAATATTAAAAATAATTATTTATATTTAACCTAAAGGTATAAATTTTTTCGTCGAGTAATAAATACCTGACTATATATACATTAAGAACATAAAAGCTTAAGAACAAATGGCTTAATCAACCAGTTTTGCAATGAAAAAAAAAAAAAAGTTACTTGCACAGTTATAGGGCAAAAATAGTGCTAAAAGGCTACAACAACATTGCCACGGACCAACAAAGGAGAAAGTGGGATATCCTCCTTTTGAATAATTTATACACCTAAACAAATAGAAATTCTTCCATGATAAAGATTTGTCACATCATCCATTCACAGTCGAGCAAAGAAGATTCAATTGAATGTATGGAGAGCCAAAGCGTCGCAAGTTCTATATTTGTTGCTGCGAGTAGATCTGCTGCTACTGGATCTGCTGAAGCCGTTGCCGTCGCGGGGTGTGCTCCTCTCTGGAGAAGAGAGTGGGAGTGAGCGAGAGGAAGGGAAGTGGTGGGCTAGGAGGAGAAGTGTCATGTCCAATCTAAAATCTGAATTGTTATCTTCAAGTTGTTTTCCAACCTGATTCGCAAAAACCCTGCATTTTCTTTATATATATAAATGTATTTTATGATTTTAAGGCTATTGATTAATGCATTTGAGATCGGGTTAGGTATAATATAATATTATCCATGCCCAATCCAAAATCTGAGTTCTTAACTCCAAGTTGTTTTCGAACCTGATCCGAACTCGACTGGGTAAAAAACTTTCTACACATTCACATTGGATATCTATTGAATTCGAGTTAAAAAATCATCCCTATATTCGACTGCATGGAGCTTTTGAATTAAACCCACCCGACAGATACTGCAAGCACGTTAGTTGTCGTTAGGTTTTTGAATTCTTTGAGATAACGATAATTAAGTGTTTGAATTTTTGATAAAATCAAAGTCTCAGCCAGGGCCATGAACTATCAGGTTCCACCAGATAACTTGGCAAATGAAACTTGCCTCGCGGTTAGGTTTTGTCGTTTGAAGAATTTCACCTCTGTTTACAGATAGCAACTTCGAGTCAGTTCCTGCAACAGAAGTCTGAGCACAAAACACTGCCGTATTATTGTGTTCAGAAACATAGAAATCCACCGATTCTCAACCTAAATCCAGAAACATATGAATGATGAACTCTTAATTCTCACACTGCAACAATTAGGAAAGCTATCTCCTTCTATTTAAATTTTAATCCTTTGTCTTCTGCCAACAAGCTACATTTATCAGAAACCGAAGGTTAATTATGATGCAGATTTACATATATTAGATAATACGACGAGAAATGTCTTGCGGGTGGCTCGCAGATTTAGCATGAACAGGGACAGCAACCTCTCACCGATCCAATTTGGTATCTTCCCAGAGAATTTGTGGTCTCCAGTATCAGGTGTTCATAAACCTGTGCAGTTTTGTGAAGACCACGACAATTTCCCAGAAAGGTTGCTGCTGCTCAATTTCATAACTCGAAGCCAAGGGAGTGAGCACTTGGAACTTGGGATGCCACTAGATAGATTGTTCTTAGATAGATCTAGGATATTAATATATTAAAACAATTAAAAAAATACTAATTTTAAATATTTGTTTTTAAATTTTAATAAAAACAGGTTCAACTTTAATTACACAACAGGGTAAGAAAGTATCCAATGCTGTTACTGATTTCTTTTCCCCTTCATTTTAACTCTACTTTTTATTCATTTTTACCACATCACAAACGAAAATATAATAAATGGAGGGTCGGTTCAGTAAATTTACCATCACTATAAATACAGTAGACAACCAAATTCTTGAATCTCACATCCCCTCCAGATCTAACCCACAAAAAAGGAAGAAAGAAAGAACACAACCCCTCTCCCTCTTTACTTTAGTTCACACGCTAGAGAGTAGAGACTGCTTCTCTCCCTACATGTAAAATCAATTAAAATTCATTCAACAATGAGAGTATCTACCCCCTCCGTCACCGACGAACGCGCCGCCACGCTAAGCGGCGGAGGCTACCGAGACGCCGAATCACTGTTCCGTACCAAAGCAATCCCCGAAATTCGCAATGTCGAATCGGAAACGCGACAACAAATCGAAGAAAAGAAAGAAGAGCTTCGTCAATTAGTCGGTAACCGATATCGTGACCTAATTGATTCGGCCGATTCTATCGTTCACATGAAATCCTATTGCGAATCAATCTCTCGCAATATCGCGTCGATTCACACCAACATTCGCTCTCTTTCCGCTTCTCCGTTATCAGAAACCCCCAAATTCACAAGCCCTAACTCTACTCGTGGTGACAGCTATGGGATCGCATGTCGGGTCAAGTATTTAGTTGATACCCCGGAGAATATCTGGGGATGTTTGGACGAATTTATGTTTTTGGAGGCAGCAGGGAGGTATACACGTGCAAAACACGTACAGAGTAAGTTGATGAATAGGGATTATAATAAGATCTTGTTGAATTTTCCACTCTTGCAGCATCAATGGCAGATTGTGGAGAGTTTTAAAGCGCAGATTTCGCAGAAGAGTCGCGAGAGGTTGTCAGATCAAGTATTGGAAATTGGGGGCTATGCGGATGCGTTGGCTGCGGCTGCAGTGATTGATGAATTGGAGCCTGATCAGGTATTGTGTTTGTTTCTTGATAGTAGAAAGTCGTGGATTTTGCAAAAATTAGGGGGTTTTGGTGGGGTTGATGTAAAAAATGATATTGTCAGTGGTGAGGTTGTCGTTTTTGTGTTTTGTGAAGTGTTAAAGATAATTCAAGTTAGTGTGGGACAAGTAGGGGAGTTGTTTTTGCAAGTTTTGAATGATATGCCTTTGTTTTATAAAGTTATTTTGAGTTCTCCTCCCGCTTCCCAATTGTTTGGGGGGATTCCGAATCCGGATGAGGAAGTGAGATTGTGGAAACTGTTTAGGGAAAAGCTCGAGTCTGTGAATGCTGCTCTCGATAAAGAATATATTGCCAGGACTTGTATGAGTTGGTTGAGGGATTGTGGTGGACAGATTGTGAGTAAGATTAATGGGAAGTTCTTGATTGATGCGATTGCTACTGGTGGAGAGCTTGCAGTGGCCGAGAAGATGATCAGGGAGACTATGGATAGTAAGCAAGTATTGGAGGGAAGTTTGGAGTGGCTCAAGAGTGTTTTCGGGTCTGAGATTGAGTTGCCTTGGAGCAGGATTCGAGAGTTAGTTTTAGAAGATGACTCAGATCTCTGGGATGAGATATTTGAAGGTGCTTTTGTTCAGAGGATGAAAACTATTATCATATCACGATTTGAGGATTTGGTCAGAGCTATCAATTTGGGAGAGTCCATTTGTGCAACTGGGGAGACTCCTGGTGAACAGATTGACTTTCAGGCATACTTGAACAGACCATCCACAGGAGGTGGGGTTTGGTTTATTGAACCCAATACAAAGAAGTCTGGTCTAGGTCTTGGTCATAAAGCATCGCCTGAAGAAAATGATTTTCATAGTTGTCTTAGTGCATACTTTGCTCCTGAAGTCAGTCGAATCAGAGATGCAGTGGACAGCTGTTGTCAAAGTGTTCTTGAGGACCTGCTCAGTTTCTTAGAATCTCCAAAGGCAGCTCTCAGGATAAAGGATTTGGCACCATTTTTACAGGACAAGTGTTATGAGAGCATTTCAACCATATTGACAGAACTCAAGAGGGAGCTTGATAGTTTATATGCTGCAATGGGGAATGCCAACAATGTTGGACAGCGTGTGCCTCCTGCCATAGTTGTTGAGAAATCTCTTTACATTGGGCGACTCTTGTTTGCATTTCAAAACCACTCAAAACACATTCCAGTGATACTGGGCTCTCCAAGGTTTTGGGCCAAAGATACCATGGCTGCAGTTTTTGATAAGTTACCATCGGTATTGAGGCAATCTAGATTTGCGAATGAGTATCCTATCCCTGACAGTCCTGGCAGGCAATCTCCCACCAGCTCTAAAAGACAGAGCTCATCTGCCACTGCTGCTTTGCGTGGAGCAAATGAAAGTGCAAGCCCTAAACTTGAAGAATTAGGCAGGATCATGAAGGATCTTTGCATCAGAGCTCACAATTTATGGATATCCTGGTTATCTGATGAGCTTTCAGCCATTCTTGCTCGGGATCTTGGAAAAGATGATGGATTATCGGCAACAACTCCCTTGAGGGTATGTGGTGTTTGTTTGACAATTTATCTTTCTCTTCTTATATTTTGTTTAAAATACTCCCTGTATCTCTGTTAAGCATCTTAAAGAGATGTGTGCTATTATAGAAAACAGTACTTGTGTTTGCTGCTAAGCATCTTTATAGAAAATAGTACTAAGCTTTGTCATCCGCTGAATGTGGGGCAGGGCTGGGAAGAGACAGTAGTCAAGCAAGAACAATCTGATGAGAGTCAAGCTGAAATGAAAATTTCACTCCCATCCATGCCTTCACTCTATATCATCTCTTTTCTGTTTCGGGCATGTGAAGAAATCCATAGAATTGGAGGTCATGTACTTGACAAATCAATTCTGCAAAAATTTGCTTCAAGCCTATTGGAGAAGGTATGCAACTTGGCTGGACAATTGACTCTACTTGTTCCACAAACTCTTTTTTAATGTGGTGATGTATGTGTGTATATACTTGATTTTTATTGCCATATTCTTATTCTTGAGCTTATTTTATTGATTTTTTTTCTCTTTGTATTTTTTAAATAGAAGTCATGAGGCCATTTCTTCATCCTTATATAGTGCAGTGTTTCCTCATTAGCAATCTCAGATTGGTATTTCATTCATATTCCGGTGTTGATTTGCACTGTTTTTACCTTTTAATAGTTTCTTTCCTTGTCCTCCGATCATTCATTTTTCTTGGATCTCATTGTAAATCGTAAACATTCTTGATTACTTGCACAGTTAGAATTCCTTAACTAGCTGATTTGCTTTTTATTTTGGGTCTATTTTTTTTCTTATGGGCTATTTTTTCAGTGGTGGCTTAAGTTAAGAGAAAATGAGTTTAGTTTAAAATTGACCTATTGCATTTTCTATCGTCTGTGTATGTATTAACTGTATACCTCATGCAGGTTATTGAAATTTATGAGGACTTCCTTTCCTCAAGAGAGTCTCATCAGTCTCAAGTGTCAGAGAAAGGAGTTCTTCAAATTCTATTAGACCTAAGATTTGCTGCTGATGTTCTCTCTGGTGGCGATTGTAATATTAATGAGGAGATATCTAGAAATCCAAAGGTGAAAGTTCCTTTCAGACGGAAGCAGGAGCAAAGCCAGATGAAATCAGTCTCTAGAGAGCGTATTGATGGGTTAATCAATCGTTTTTCACAGAGACTTGATCCCATAGATTGGCTTACGTGAGTCTTTTTCATCCTTAATTTAAAAGGAAAGCATGGAAATTTTTGAATAAGTACAACCTTGGACTTCTAGTTCTAAAGGTTGTTTGTATTTCCTTGCAGATGGCATGCCCTTACTTGATATTACCATTCATAGGGATTGTCACGATATTATGGCTTTAGAGTCATGGTTGGCGTTCTCCTTATTAGGTCAAGTTGATATTACCATTCATGGGGATTGCCATGATCTTATGGCTTAAGAGTCATGGGTGGCATTCTCCTTGTTAGGTCAATTGTTAAGGCCATAATGCAGACAACCTGGTCTCTGATAAATTATTTAGGTTTTTTAAGGTCTCAAATGATAGTAAAAATTTATAAAGTAATGATCCGATATTAGTTGTCTAGTGTCACTTTTAAATGTGTACTATTCCATCCACTCTCAGGGGGCTTCTTTCCTTTTGTATCTCCACATGCTATTTGTATTTTGAACTATTGAAGCAGTCATTTATTCTTCCGTTGTGGTTGGGAATTATGGTATAATTCAATATCTGTTTTTCTGACTTAATGATTCTTTGTGTTGTATTTTTACTTGTTTAGGTATGAGCCATACCTGTGGGAGAATGAGAGGCAGTCATACTTACGGCATGCTGTCCTTTTTGGGTTCTTTGTTCAGCTAAACCGGATGTACACTGATACAATGCAGAAACTACCTTCTAATCCAGAGTCAAATATCATGAGATGCTCTACTGTTCCTCGCTTTAAATACCTTCCAATAAGGTTAATGTTTTTCATGCATTTTTTGGATGTCTACCAAACATTTGTACATGATATTTTTCACTGCTAGTCTCTTAATTGTCCACTGCAACTAATTTCATCTTAATTGTCCAGTGCGCCAGCATTGTCTTCAAGAGGGACAACAAAGACATCCATTCAAAGAACTGCAGATGATATTTCTTCAAGAAGTTCTTGGAAAGCTTATACCAAGGGAGAGCTTTCTCGAAATATTGATTTGGATGAAAACACTAGTTTTGGTGTAGCAGCACCCATTTTGAAGTCTTTCATGCAGGTACAGCTTTCTTTCTTTCTTTCTATATCTTGGCCTGGCGGGTCTGAGATTCAGAAGATGAATGTCCCTGAATTCTTCCTTTCCAATTTTTAGATTGTTGAGAAAAGGAAGAAAAGAAGCGTAGTTTCTTAATCAACAGGACTCTTCCTTATTGGCAATAAACAGAAACGTGAACAAGAATAAAGCCATTAACAAATTTTGAGAGCAGAAGCTTGAAGTTAATTTTGTTAGATGAATTAAATATCTGCCTTCTGGAAAATAGTGAAATATCTGGTTTAATTTATGATGGCAATAGATGATTGGTGGTGCTGTCAACAGTGTCTTGTATGCTCAACTGAGGTTAGGATGCACATTGGTTCTATGGATCCAAAGCTCAAAGATTGGCTTTAGGGCTTATTAAATTCTAATTGGATCAGAAATGTAGTTGCAGTTTACTTGCAGTTTCTGGATGGCTGCGTAGAAGCTGTAATCGTTAATCTGGGGCACTTGGTTGCCAAAGAACTGAAAGAACCCCGGTGTTCTTGTTTTAGGATTTAATATGATTAGAACAAGGAACGGACTGCTTTTGTGGAGAAGCGAATCTAGCCTGGTTTATATTTGTGATTAGCTGCATGAGTGCAGAAGTATTAAAAAGGAAAGGATAGGGAAATGACTAAGCTATCAAATTTATGTGAAGGTATTTCTCCAAAAAACAATTGTGCAGGCTGGGGGATTGAAAATCTCTCAAATCAGATTCATGCCTGTTTTTCAGGAGGGATGGTAGGGGGATGGATGAGATAAATTCCTTGTTTGGCATGATGGATGGAGACCTATGGAAGGTAAGGAAAGATCCTTCCTCAGTTTTTTCTACAATCCCTCCAATTTGGGCAAATTGGTCTCGATCCTCTCCCTCTCTCGTCAGCCAAACAACTAGATGGATGGATTAACATGCATCCTTTCTCCTCCTTATCCTCCCAGTGTACTCTTCCATTCCCCCACCATATCCATCCTTTCTGACAAACAAGTGCTGTTTTTAAGAGTTTATGAGGTGGAGCATGATTTTTGGCAGGGGTCTTTGAATTCTTATTTAGGTTACTGGCAATTCCATGATCTATCAAGAGTAGGATTGAAGCTTCAGGATAGAAGAATTCTGACAGTACATGCTGATCTTACAATTAAAATATATATACAAAACCAATATAAGCCGTGGGACCTGCAATTAGAATTTATGCTTTGGATATTTGGAAAGCAGTAGCTTTCAGACTTCAGTAGAGAAAGATAAATACTCAGTCTTAGACGTGACAGGGAGATTGGAAAGAGTTTCTTATTTAATCAGTTAAGCAAATTCTCTCAAGTTCTGTTGTTAATACAAGAAGTTCAACAGATAAAGTTATCAATGATGGTTACACAATGCTTATATTCTTTATTTGATTATTGCAAGTGTGATATTATGTAAAATTTGAGGGATGGCATACTCTGTCTCATTGTTGGGACATTTCTTGATTTAATTTGGTGGACAAACATAGCTTCATTTTTCTTAATTTATTTGAGAAGCTAACATTATGACAACAATTTCCCTCATAATGGCCAGGTCGGAAGCAGGTTTGGAGAGAGCACCTTAAAATTGGGATCTATGTTAACTGATGGGCAAGTAGGCATATTCAAAGACAGATCAGCAGCTGCCATGTCAACATTTGGTGATATTTTACCCGTCCAAGCAGCTGGCCTTCTTTCATCATTTACAGCTACCAGATCAGACTCTTGATTTCCCACTGAACCCTGAAAGTGCTGCTTCGTATTTAGCTGCACATTTTGTTTCAGTGGTAAGAACAGGTGGCAATTTCACGATTGTGGGTGGGATATGATGCAGGAATTCAAGTTATCTCTAACCCAAGTGCAAAGGTTATGCATGTCATGTATTGATACGAAATGGAAATTTTCAGAGGTGAAGTGAGTACGGAGTGAAACTGTTGTAAAAGTGGATTTGTGAAGAAAAGGAGAAGCATCCGGAAGTTTAAATAGATCCAGCGGAGATCAAAAGAAAGTATTGTGTTTGCCAGTCCATACTGTAGAAAGAAACCAATAAAACTCAGCAGGGTATGAAGAAATGTGATTGGTTTATACATGATGTTATTTTGTATATAGAGACCGTTGCCTCTCTAGACGGTTGGCTTCATCAATGCCACAGAAAAGGAGGTGAAGCTTTATACATGCTGCTGGGGTTCCCGAGCGTGTAAAGCAGAATATCGAGCAATGTAGTCTTACATGGTTTGTGTTTCTGGCTTCAGAGTTTCTCTCTAGTGAAGTCGGTTCATAAAGCAGAAATTGCACTGGACTGTCCCAATAGATTTTGTATTTGTTTAATGGATCTCTTTTTCAACTGAAATAAACAGTATAGAATATTGGTTTTCAAGATGAAAAGTGTTTAGTTTTGTGGTAGAAAATCTATATATATATCTGTGTTGCCTTCTAACATCTATATATTAATCTGCGTCCGCTTTTAACATCTAGTAAAGATGCTAATGTGCCTTCTGTGTATTTTCCTATCAGAATCTTCCTCCTTTTACCTTCAAGGTGATGCATATTTGTTGAGAAAAAAAAGAAAGAGGAACTAGTCAAGAAGGTTTTAGTTCGAGAATATATTCATATAGGTCTCAATCAATTTCTAGTTTGCCCGTGTTCTATGTAAATACACCCTGTGGTAGACCTGCTTTATTTAACAGCATGGTTTTATTGATAAAGAGGGAGGGCAGTATGCCCAGATAAACACGATCAGCACAAAGCCCAGATAAAATGAAGCAAACGAGCATATAAAATGATATAGAAAGGTTCAGGTAGCCCTTGACTATATAAAGCCCAGTGACATAAAAAAGAGCTCATATACACAGCAGGCCGGACCACTCTTAAGAAGATCTCGAATGCTAGTCCCCCTGGCCATCATGCTGGGTTCCACTTAAAATCAGCCCCATACCGTGTGGTGCGACCCCGCGACCGCGACCATCTCGGCCTAATCTCTGCGAGGCGGCCATGCAGTCTCCACTGCCAAAATCACTTTTAATGCATATTCCATATGCAATCCTGACACATAGCATGGCGGAGGGGATCGTAATCTGAAAGCAAATCAAACAACATGCGTATTTTATTAACGGAAAAACATTATGTTCATGTACGTAATTATCCTTGGAGTTTCCATTGACAATGTTATTAACGAAACTAAATAAACAATACAACTTCAAAAACAGTGTGTAAACTTTTTTCTTCATAAATGACTGAGGTTTTATTTATTTTCATGTTTTAAAAGTATTTTTTAAAAATATTATTTTAATACATTTTTAAATTAAAAACATTTTAAAAAATAATCAATATAAACATCTTTTTACTTACTGTTTGCTTCTTTTTTTCTCAAACTCTGAACTCTGAAGATATGCAATTCGTCTTACTACCGCTAGTCGGGCAGACCTACTTGTTTTCGAAAAATAATATTAAGACCCTTTTGACAATTATGGACGTTAACGCCGCCCCTCCTCCCGGTCATCCCCCGAATATGCTCTGCTAACACCCTGCGATTAATTCTTAAAACATATTACGTACCGTCTCTTTCTTGTATATATAACTCCAGTTTAATAATCATCGAGGCTTCATGATAAAAAAATTAAAAATTAAAATCGTTGAGGCTCCCGTTGAATCAAAAACGAAAAGAAAGAAACCACAATCCCGTTGAATCTAATTCCTTCTCCCTTGCCAAGTGGACTAACGTTTTCATATAGCTTAAAGAAACCTCAGGAGTGTTACCATTGTCCTTCATTTTACCATCACCCGTTATTTGATAAGGTTTTGATTCTAATCATCCTCCCCATTCCTGTTGTCGGAAATTGCAGTTAATTTGGCATAAAAAAATAGGCCTTCTATTTATTTGATAATTAAAGTGAAATCATGTTCAAATTAAGGAGAAAACTTATTAGCGGTCAAGTTCAAGTTTTGAGTAAATCGCTAGGATCATGTGCACAAGTACCTCTCTTGTGACAAAGCTAGCTAACATGACTGCTGTACGTGCTGAAAGAAATTTCAGCATATACAGCATTAAATGTAGTCATGGCGTTACCTCGAGGATCTTTGGTGAATGCTCCACACGCGCATGGTGTCAAGGACTAGTGCTTTAGTTAATATATAATCGTTAATTACAGATTAACTATCAGAAAAGTTGAGGTGTATATATGAAATGGACAAAAAGTTGTACTCTGTAATGTTTGACTACTTGATACTATATGTAGACACCATTGATTTGATCCATTCATTTATTTAACTAGCTAGCTAGTCATGTGCAATGGTGTGTGGGACTTAGGAGGAAGAAGGGTACTAAATCATCCATTCATTTAACTTGATATTTTCGAAGTGAGACGAAAAGAGAGGGTTGGAAGGGGGGGACAAAAGGCATGTAATTAAGGTACGTAGGGGAGGGATGGAGAGAGAGAGAGAGGCTACCAGATCACAGATGTTGCCGCTGAAAATGTTGTTTTGTTCTTTCTTTGCATTCTCTTCTTCATCTCTCTCTTACTGTGTGTCTGTATGCTACTTACTGCTACATGTTAGAGCACGGGGAAGCGTGTAAATGCCAAACTCCAAGAAGGAATAGAAAGAAGAAAGGTTTAGTCAAGTCATCCTCATATGCCTTCTCTCTCTGATTTGTTCTGCATGATTCATAAAGCTTGGTCATGGTGTTGGCACTGTCCAATAAATGCCATGGCATTGAGTGGGGCAAATGCTGTGTGATGGATGGATGGATGGACGCCATGGGGATTTGGAGGAAAGGTCAGACGGACAACCCGAAATAAATGCTAGGGCTTACAAATTAGTCTCTGACTGCTCTCACTAGCCCAATTTTGGTATCGTTAGGCGTGCCCCTGTCGGGATACCCCCTGCCTTTAAAACCGTCCCTTTCACCTGCTGAAACGCCTCTCCTCGTCAACAATCCATCGACTCCATAGCGTGAGCTTGGCATCGTTGTTATGACTCTTACAGTTTCGGTTTGGAAAAAAAATAAATTTAAAATGATTTATAAATTGTAACTTTTTATGATTAAGATTTTAAGAACTGTAGTTTATTTCGATTAAAAAAAACTCATAAAATTATGTATATTTTAAGAACTATAGTTTATTTATAAATTACTGTACTATAGTACTACTCTTTTCATCCTAATTAACTCCCCACTCTTCTAGGGTTTTCATTTTCCTTGTCGGTAATGTCTGATAGAGCAACAATCACAAGCTCCACCGATATTCCCCACTGGCTATATGTATATTATTTTAATTCTCCCTTTCTTCTCTCTGTCAATGCTAGCTACCTACTTGTAATAACGGTTAATTTAGCCGTGCAAGTCTAGCATTTATCGACCGTCTAGGCGACACGTTTTCGATCGTTGGAGGTCCTTACAGAGGCTTCTTTGAATCACCTTTTTTGGAGGAGTTGTTCCCTGGGTTTTGAGCAGCCAACCCCGTTACTCAAACATGGTGCCTACACCCAAGATTCAAAAGATTACCACTGCAGCCTGCAGGACACAAATATTGATGTCCTGATAATTAACAGGTCATGGTTCGCTACAAATCATCATGCAAATCATGTGAAAACATGTAAAATCGAGACAATTCGACTCCAATCACACCCATATGCATGCGTCAGCAGTTCTTGTACTGTTGAGTATGAAAGAGAAAGACAGGGAGATAGGCCTGCGCAGGCATTAAAAGGAGGAGTCATCATTGCAAAAGTACGTCATCATTGTCTTGCAAACAGTGCGATTTTATGTTCGTTTCTTTTTTACTACGGTTCACCACACAGTTGATTTGATTGTTAAAAAGGGTTGAAGCAGCATGCATATGTATGGATGCTGGCCTTCTTTAACCTTGCATTATTTCTCCACTTGAATTCCCAGCTTTTCTGTGCTTGATGATCTGTCTGTGGTTCTTGCATTGCAGTATAATTAAGTAATAAATGGCTCCTTTTTCTCCATTGGCATTTCCCCTGCAACGGCCTTTCATGCTTCTGGCATTCAGCAAAAGAGAGAGGATTTTATCTTGGGGGTCTCTCTTAATAATTTCTCACACCCGCCTCTCGTACACTTTCCTTTTTGTCTTATTCAGTTGTCTTCTGTTTTTGTCCGGGAAATGCCCTTTGCTCAACAGCATCCATAGCAATTCTTAACCAAATCACAGCTCAAGCATTTTTAAAATGTCACGCACAGATATAACGGTACAACTATATATTGCTGTGTGTGTGTGTGTAGATGGAGATATTATATATAGGGTAATTAACACTTACACAGACTGCTTCTTCCATTTCTGCTACATCCCATCTGAAGATCTTAGCTTGCATATATCAGAAATTAAGAGGATACGCTGCTAGCTTGTCTTGGAAAGATACGAAGCTCTTGCAGTAAAACTTTTGACATCATTCTGCCCGTGCATATATGGAATCCTTTATTTTTCTCTTCCAATCAATTTGCTTATGCCGTTATCATATATATTATTTAATCTCTGTGTTTTTATCTGAATAATTATTTTATCCTTTTAATTTTAAAGAAAAAACCCATGATATTGAATCCTTCTATTTTTATTCAGTCATTAGTTTCTTAAATCCATATTATAAAAAAATAATTTACTCAAAGAAAAAACCGATAGGAACAAATTAATATGTAATAATCCAATTCTAAGCATGATTGAATTATATATTTGATGTGTGAATTCTTGAATTTTTTTCTATTTAAGTATGTCTGCTTTTATGTCTGTTATTTGAATGTGTAAACTTTCAAAAGTTTTCTAATTAAATACACCTGCAAGATTCGTTAAATATATACTAATGTTTTGTTTTATTTTTATTTTGAGTGTGTGTGCTCTTATTTTTTTTCTATTTAAATATATACATGTAGTTTCATTTTTTCTATTTAGGTGTTTACACTTTCAATAATTTATTAGTCTGAGTGTTTTTAGTTTTAAAAACTACCAGTATCTGCTTTATATCCTTAAATATATATATTTGACCAAGTTAAAAAAAGTAAATTACGTTTTATTAAATTATTTTACTAAGTTAATAGAAAGAAAACATGCGTAGAAAAGAGTAAAATCCAAAAGAAAAACATCAATTATTGGGAAAAGGGATGCCAGCGTGAATGCAAATTTAGTGAAAACTAGATGCGGACCCGTGATATGCTGCATGCTATAATATATATATATATATATATAATGATGTTGAAATGCTGTCAATATGTTTCAAAGAACAATAAAAAAAAATTATGTGATTTAGTTTGGAGACCCGATTAAATTAAATAAATTGATTTATTTTAACCAGGTGATAAAAAAAATAATGAGAATAAATGTACTAATGTTTTTAAAAAATGATCATGATAATCTGAGATTTTTTTTTAAAAAAAATTAAACGATGTAACTCAATTCTCAACCCATTAAATATAATAAAATGAAATTGGACAAAAAAATACCTAAAAAAACTCAGCTCGAGTCAATACAAGTTAACATGATCAATCTGTAACATCTATAAGAAGGGTTGAGCCAACCCAGATTATCTCGTCAAATCCACGGAACATGTCATAAGATCAGGATAATATGAAAGGAAAAAAAACGATGAAAATCTTAAAGCCTGTTAAAAAAAATTAACGTCAACCCGCGTTAACTTTTTAAACTCATGATCTTGGTCATTAGACTGAAAGCATCTTATTTGAAAAAAATCATAATACTCATTTCCAAAATAATCAAATATTGAAGGATAAAATTAAAAAAAATAATTATACAAAAGGATTAAAAATTAAAATTAAAATAATAAGGAGCAATATTGAAATACAAAATAAATTTTATTTTTTATTGAAAGGTGAAATTATTAATTTCACAAAAGAACATAAAAAACAATAGAATGAGGATCAAAACTGAAATAAGAAATACAAATAATTTTTTGATTGAAGGGTAAGAATGAAAAGAAAAATCAATTCAATAAAAGACCAAAAAAATAATTAAAAGGATGAGGATCAAATTGAAAAAAAATAATATATGATAAATTAGGATAAAATAACGAAATTAAAAACAAATAAAATTTTTACAAAAGGACCAATAATAAAAATTCAAAATCAAAATAATAAGAATTGAGGTTAAAATACCTATAATAAAGAAGATAAACCTGTAATTTTCAGGGGAAGAGATAGAAAAGAAAACGAAAAGAAAAGTTTACTAGCAACAAACTAGGCCACCACAGCTGACACGCATCACCCCTCGAGAAAGAGGATGCATCGGTGTTTTTAATGACACATCAAAAGAATATTTTTTGGATAATGGTAGGCGTTGCACATTGTTTGAGGGGTTCAGACGCCTCCTACCTGTTGGACAGTGCACCACATGTACCTATACCTTTTTTAATTTTTTTATTTGGTCAAATATAAATTCTCTTCTAAATTGACCTGATAATAATGGAAAAATAAAATAGCCCCTTAACACCCTTTGTCATTTTATTTCTTTTAAGGGTGTTTTAGTTTCACTATACTTTTTGTTTGTTTTTTATATTTGGTCAAATATCAAATTGTCGTTTGGCTGACGTGATAATAACAAAAAAACTATAATAAAATTACAAAAATATCCTTTGATGCCAATTTTATTTTTTTTTGTTTTCAAGGATATTTTAGTTATTTCAATGTGTATTTTAAATAAAAAAATATTTATTTATCCCCTTTTAATTTAATAATGATTAATAAGCCTTATTAAAAGACTTCAATATCTTCAATAACCAGTGTTAAATTTTTTAATATGAAGAGTAAAACCATATAAACCCTATTCTAATATACAATGTTTTTAATATCTGGTTTAACTTTTGTTAATATGGCAGCTGTTTTCGTTTAACGACTGGGAAAATGCTTGATCAGAAATGATGCCCGATATATATGGCATTGATAGCCTAATACAAAAATAATTAATTTACAAACTGACTTATCGATTAACAAATAATTAACAAACTATGATCTTCAATAAAAAAAAAAAAACGTAGCCACCATAATACCTGTATGAAGAGTTTCTCTCTTCTAAACATATATAAGAAAGAAAGAAAAAATTCTCTCATTTATTTAGAAAAAATTCTATTATAGAAAAAAAATGATAATGGATACTCATAGATGAAATTTCTACAATATTTATAACATATTTATTATCCATATATATATATATATATGCGCAAATGATATGAATGTATATATATATATATCGAGATGAGTTTGAATTTAATTTAAATTGGATTTGATAATATTTAAGTACGTACGAGAGGTAACAAGCTTCACATGGGATTCCGAACTAGCTTAAATTGAGGAGTCATCACTTAAAGCAACCATGTTCAACAATAATTCATGACAGAAGCATCAAATGGGAGACCAAAGAAAGAAAAAGGGTAAAGAAAAACATGATTAAAATTACAAATATATAAAATTGCTGCCTGTGCTCACTGTTTAAACAGAAAGAGGTTCAAAGGATGGAAACAAAAAAACAGACCATGCCTGCCAGCCATGGCACATTGTAAGAGGCAAAACCACCCCGCAAACTAATGATGCTAGCTACGTACCGTGAGACTGGAAGAGTTAAGTACGTCCCTCCATTCTTGGCATGGCAAAAATATATAGCTTGCTTTGAAGGGTCAATGTAAAAGTTCGGAATGGGAGGGAGGTTTTACACACACATCTAAACTGAGACGATGCGCAGCAAAAATTTCTATGACGAGGTGGTATTCATTCGATCGAGATAGAATATCCCATCACTTTCTAGCCTTTTTTTTTCTAGAGTAAATCCCTTCGATGTGGAGCCCTGCATATACGCCAAAAGAAAAGAAAAACGTTGATCAAGAGAGCTTGATATAGACTTTTTGGTAGCAAATTATTGCGTGTGCTGACATTTTTAAATCGTTCTATAGGATGAATGAATATGTGGTGTCAAATTCGAGTTCCATGAGATGATAGTTAACTGGCTCACGCAATCGTGGGCGTTTGATGAATGAAGGCTGATTCTGGAGTAGGACACAGCAAGTCTGAGATTTCTACAGTTTGAACGTACAGGGGACCAAAAACAGTGTGCATGAATCAAGCATTATTTGACAGCTATAACTCGTCTCTGCAGTGTAGAGAGGATACTTGGTAAAAGGCACCTTGGTCAACAGAGGAGGACAGTGTTTGCTCCTGTGAATCGATGTCTAGCTTGTGGTTCAGTAAAAATCCCAGTTGGAATCATGCTCTAATTTCTACTGAAGAATTAAACTGAAATAAATAAATACATTTGAAAGAATTCACTATATCCGAGTAAAAACTCCACATTCCTTTTTTTTTTCCCTCATATTATTTTAACAATTATATAGGTTATTTTTGTACTAAACAAGTTAATTAGATTATGTTAGACAATTCTAACATGATTTAATTTTAAATATAAATTAGATAAAAATTCAAATAAAAAGGTTTTAAGATTGAATCTTCACGATAAATTTAATAAAAATAATATATAATTCTCTAGGATTTGGATTTTTTTATATTCAAAATAATTTTTGATCCGAAACATAGCATAGCATGACATGTAAACTAGTATAATTAATCCTATGAGAACTAGAACCCTCTAATGAACCAACAAAAGAGAACCCCGTTTCAATTTCTCAGCAAATGACACCTTTTATTTTTCTGTTTTATCAGCCTTTTACTCAGTCAAAATTTCAAAACTTGCAGTTGAGGGAAATTTCCAAGTCAACCTAAAAACATATTATTTTCCAAAAAGTTATCTTCTAATTTATTAATATATATATATTCCAACCCTAGTTTCATGAATTCTATTTCAAAAATACGCGACCCTAATTTAGTAATTATTATTATTATTACTACTACTACTTATCCACCACAAATTCTGATAAAACGGAAGAAAAAAGCAAAACCATGGTAGTAGGAGGCAAATGAACATTTTAATTACCTGCGGAAGAGAAACCCTAAGAGGGGTCAATGGTGCGGCGGTCATCCCCAGCAGCGGCTCTAGGTTGCTGGAAATGACTAAGTTGTCCAATACTTGCAGAGACATTCATTGCAAGAAGGCTTGCATCATAGTTACTCCCAGCATCGAAGCTTCTCATCATCTGTTGCTGATCCTTTGGAAAAAACTGATGGTGGTAGTGGTGATCCCTACTTCCACCTCCTGCTCCAATCAAATTGATCCCAAGGTTTTGCGGATGGTGGTGATGATGGGTTGTTGCCGTGGCTGTCGCTGCAGCTGCTGCGGCCGCAATTAGTGATCCAGCATGGCCAGTGATGCCCAAGTTCTGATATTTGGAGAGTTCTGATTTTGCACAGCTAAGATCTATCTGCAGTTGGCGAAGTTGGTGCTGAAGGAGTGAAATGACTCCAACGCAGCCATAAACTGGGTCACGGAGGCGCATGTCAGCCTCATAGGCCAAGGAATTGACAGCATCTTCACGCTGAGAAGGGTGCAATTCGTTGAGAAGTTTTGTGACATTGCTTGCCCCAAAAACTTTATGGACATTAGAGAATTTTTGTGGCTGGTCAGGTGGGAAGTAGGGAGCAAAGACACATTCAGGTTGACATTTACGGCGCAGAAACTTACAGGCAGCACACGGAGAATTCGACGACGAAGCCATCTTCCACCTTCTCCTCTGAAAAGCAACCAAAACATGAAAAAAAAAAAACCTCATCAAAATATCAAAAGCCATTAATTAGTACTTAAATAAATTGACAAATAAATGAAGAATAAAGAGGTGTGATTTTCTGTGTGTACAACAAGTTATATCAAATACCATAACGTACGTACGGCTTGAGGGAGCAATAATCAGTAAACCCCAACTTGAGAAATTTGAGGACTTTTGTTCTTAATTTGACATAAAAGCAATCATTCAGGGAAAAGTATATAATAAGCCTGGTATCTAGCTAGGTGAAGCACAAAAAACAACCCAATTAAGGTTGACAAAAAAGAAGAAGAAGAAATGAGTTGTTAGATGATGGAATGCACATTAATAAAATCTTAAAGATATATACAAGTAGCGGTGCGGCTGCGAATCCTAATTTTAGGGTTTGGGGTGTACTTATTTAGACGATGGGATCTAAAAAGTGTAAAGAATTTAACTAAGGAAAGAAAAAAATGGAAGAAGAACACAAGAACAAGAAATGGTAAGTTGACAGCTTCAAATAAATATGTTGGAACAAAGTTTCTGCATATAGGACTCTTGAAAATGGAAAGATTACCCTTTTCAGGATCTGTGCCCTGTAATTACTGGTTTACTCTTCTGATTGAGGAATCAAAACAATCCTACTGCTTTTGGCTGGAGATTCAAAGATCTAGCTCAAAAAGGCCAGTATGTAATACAATAGCTTATATATATGGTCAAAATATGTCTATCAGCATAAATTAAGCAACTGATGGAATCTTCTAGTTTAGAAAATTACGGCTACCAAATAATATACTCTATGTCTCCTATCTCTCTGTATCTATTTATGTATGTTTATGTCTATAAAAAACCCTATGTAGGTGCATCAGCAAAGGGAACTGCACAGAAAGAAAAGAAAAGGTGATGTTTAAGGGGAGCTGGTTGTAGGGTTTAAGGAGGCCGAAGGGGGCAGATGGGAAGGAAAAAAGGAAGAAAGAGCTAGGGGAGGTTGATTTTAGTAGTTGAGTTTTGTGGATTGGATCTCGTGTGGTAAAGGTTTTGGGTCTCACTGTTTTCGATGGAAAGATTTGGGGATCGAGTAGATCTCGCTTGAATTTCATACAAATGCTAGCTATCATATTCTAGGATTTCTAGCTTCTGATTGCTTGCTTCTTCATTTTCTCTAAATACTTTTTAAGGTTGAGAGAGGTGTGGAAAGATCTTGGGATGAACCCATAATACTATATATATATATATATATTGTAAAACAATATCTTATATAAAAAGCAGCTATCTAGCTAGGTAAATGAAATGAAACATAGATATATTCGATGAAAAGGAAAGATCATAAAGATATAAATGGGAAGAATTAGCTTGAGAAAAAAAACTCTGACTCCGTCTGTGGGAGATCTTGGGATGAAGAATTTCCTTAATTCTATTCTCTTTGTCTAGGGAGTTCAATTCATAGAATATATCATGCTTGGATTTTTTAAAAAAGATATAGAAAACGATGCATATGATAGTACTAGTACTGCTTATGGGTGCGTGACCTCGATTTCTTCAGTCAAACTTTTCGTTCTTTCTTTAACCCTTTACAACCATTATTGATGGATGAAGAAGATGATCTTTCCCTATCAAAGAAAGAGAAGAGAAACGATCCTTCAAAGCAAAGCTTTACACAAAGATTTTGAGTATTTTCCTCCTCCTCCTCCTTATTATTTTTTTCGAATGAGAATTACCTTGCTAGTTGAAAGTTGAAAAAATGAAAGAAGAATGCCTCCTCTCCTTATTACGCCTGTAGTGAAAATGATGTGCTAATGCAACAAGACAGGGATGATAATAAAGGGCTCATGCACTTTTTTCTTCTCTTCTGGGATCTTTATCTGTTATCAATTTCTTAGCCGGAAACAAGTGACAGATAATATGCATATAAAGATGATGACGATGAGCACGTAGGTAAGGTACAGGGGGGGAGAAGTGGAAGAAAAGGAGAGAGCGTGTGCGTGTGCGTGTGCGTGTGAGTCTTACACTTAGGTAGAGAGTAGAGAGAGAGAGTGGTGTGTGGGAGGTGATATCAGCGAGGGAGAAGGGGAAGGTGCCCCCAGAAGCAGAGGCTAAGGAGACGGAGAGAAAGCAAAAACAGGCTACGAGTGAGTGAATTAGAGAAAGAGATAGAAATGTAGAGAGAGAGAGGAGGGGAGTGAGTGAGTGATTGAGAGTGAGAGGGGGGAGTGTTTGTCTGTCTTTGTTATTATTACTATTACCACTCTCTCTTCCAGCCCTACTCAGACCCCTTTCAGAGATTTGGAGCATGTTGTGTTGTTTTGACATGACCTTTGATCTCTCTGCAGTGCACACTCCTCGTATCTAGTACCATCATTTTTATTTTTATTAGTTAACTAGCTAGCCTTTCCGCTGGTTGACATGTGTCCTCCCCTGCCGTCCCAAGCACCAATCATCTGCGTGCTTAAGTGAAATCATATGATTAAATGCTTCCATTTGCTTTCATTAACACATTGCCATCATTTTTGTTTATTGGTGCCAAATACTCGACAAATTATGCCCTCACAATCATAGCAATCAAACCTAATTTGAAGTTGAACCAGTAAGAAGTTGGTATTTAATTATACAACTTAACCTGAGTTAATAAGAAATTTTTAAAAAAATATATGAAGTTTTAATATTTTATATAAAAAAATTAAAAAATAATTTATGTGTATGGAGATTATACATGTTGTAAATAACGAAATTTCAAAAATTATTTCAAAAAGTTTTTTATCCCATATTGAAAAGATATTATGTTGTCTTTTTAAGTTGAAATATTTAAATCAAAATTTTTTCATTTCATATTGAAAACATAGTTTGTTTTCATGTGAAA
>Ga0307515_10006439_pt1 | contig 23483 bp, 19 predicted proteins | sample 17_EM_MG_FD_194513 | JGI IMG/M metagenome (GOLD analysis project Ga0307515, IMG submission 194513) | Populus trichocarpa ectomycorrhiza microbial communities from riparian zone in the Pacific Northwest, United States - 17_EM | ecosystem: Host-associated > Plants > Roots > Unclassified | place... | reverse complement strand
ATTTCGCTCGGATTCTGCCATTTCTAATCATGATCCTGGTGAAAGAGCGCGCGCCGCCGAGTGCAATATAATTAACGCTCGTCCCGTGCTTCGCCCTTCTCTCTCCACCTCCACCTGCTCTGTGACGACTGTACCATGCCAGCCGCCGTGAGATCCCGGGCTCCAGTTAAGAAGGCGCTATGTATCGGTGTCGAGTACAGGGAGCTCGCAGAGACGTTCCCCCAAATGCATCTGCCATCTGCTGCGCGTAAGGATCCGGCGATAATGTCCGAGGTGTTGCAAGGTGGGCCGTGAGGAACTGTCGATACGAGATAACTTTAGCTCAATTGCGGTGAACCTCTTCGCTTCTAGAGCATTACGGGTACCGGTCCGAGGACATTCAGATCCTCACGGACGCGAAGGGTTCTCATAGGCTACCGACCAGAGAAAACATCGTAAGCACCCGGTCGGGGTATACGTCCTGTGCTTACCCTCGGGGCGCTCTAACTTTTTTGCCTTCTGAGGAAGATTGCTTCCATGCACGAACTAGTTAGAGACGCTCAACTTGGCGACCGCCTGGTGTTTCATTGTATGTCGCCTTTTGGGTCCGGATTCCCAGACTACACCGCCTGACTGACATCGTTTTGGGATAGTCTCTGGGCACGGCTCTCAGGTTCAAGCTCCTTCAGACCATGTGGAGGAAATCGATGGGTGGGACGAAGGTTAGGGCACAGCTCACCCTTGCAGCTACGAAAACCCTGACCCCCCGTGTGCAGTAATTTGGCCCTGCGACATCCAGGCCTCCCTGGATGAAGATGGGGCGGTCCAGGTTGAAAATTACATTCTGGACGATGTGAGTGTTGCCCCCTCTTCAATACCTTCCCCGGTCTTGACCCACTGGCCTTGTAGGACATTAAGAGAATTTTAGTCGATCCACTTCCAGCTGGGGTTAGGTTGACGGTGTGTCTTGGCCTGCCTTTTCTCACCTGTGTTGGCTGAATGAGAATTTGTTATCAGATCTTCTTGGATAGTTGCAGCTCCGGGACCGGCGCAGGTATTTCCATCAGTTTATGTGCCTAGGTTTTGAGCTTTCGTTAACTCCGTGTAAAGATCTGCCATTCTCATGTGGGCCTTCCTCATTATCATCTCCTGTTGACCCACGGGCAGTCAACTTTTGTGAGCTCTCCCACACCCTGACTTCGGCTCCCAAAATTTTAAACATGACTAACGCATCTCATCACCAACTAAAAACAGCTCGACCAATACAAACCCAAGCCCGACCCCTTCCAGTAGCACGTCAACGTTCTAAGACCATTGTCGGTGCGTATTTCTATTTCGTAATCCTAGAGAGAATCTCAACTGATAGAATACTTCCAAGACCTCGAATATAATGCCGAAGGGTTCGTCAGAGATCCAAAGCGGCGCGTAACTCTCCAATCACTGGATGAGTGGTCATCCGATGAGATGGATCCAGCAGCATTGCCCTTTGTCGTAAGTGGTCAACCTTTCGTTATGTTCGGATGTCATTTACGGGATCGTTCTACCAAGACTTCTTGGGCCGCATGCTTAGATAATCAGGGCACGCTTGAGAGTACCCTGGGCAGCGTGTTCCTCAGGGTAAGTGTTGCCCTGTGCCCAACGATTTTGTCTGGTGTCTGAGTGCTTATTGGTTTGATTCCGTAGGCTCTCAAGGAATCTCTAAAGCAGAACAAACAGTTGACAAACGCCCAAATGTTGAACAGTATAACGTACGTCGCCCTCCCACACCGCCTTACATCCATATGCTTTCTTGTTTGGAAATTCGAACCTTGCTGACTCGGTATGTCGGAACATATAGGACGTGGTTAATCACTAACGTCCCGTGGCGCGAGCTTGAGCAAGTACCTCCGAAACCTCAGCTGTGTAGTAACTTGAGTATTGTGAGTCTCTCTACTCCCTGATGATGGCCGCGTGGCTGACGCATCGGTTCAGAGTTTCATCTATCACGCAACCTTTGAGCTCTAAGCCCTTGAGCCATCGGGGCTATCCTCGTTCCCCACTCTACTGATAGTACCTGGTATGCTGCTCCATCTATTTATAACATACGCCCATGCCCTCTTTCTACCCTACCTCTCTATGATGTCCCCATCGATCTCCTTACAACACAAGTGTACCACGAGCCGTTCCTGCATCCCTTCATCTTATTTATGTTTTCCCCCCTTGTACGCGTTTTTCAGACGCAGTGCTCTCAGAGCTGAGTTTAGTAGTATCACCAAGTATTATTGTTATTTAACTGCTTTTGTGATAACGGTCGCTACACACAAGTATGACCAACGAGAACAGAATGCGTGTACACCTTCGGTCTTGCGCGCGTCGCCAGAACACGGTTCCCCTGTGATGTCCTTTGCACATTTGATATCCCGAGCATACAGACGATCGTGGCAGCCGGGAATCTCTGAGGGCCGAGCTGTCTCGCGTATGCTGGCGACCAGTCCCTCGATACCTGATCAGGTCGTTCAATGGTACGAGGGACTGCAATGGTCGATTTGGACACGGCTCCCACTGTCGCGTGTCGCGCCGGAGAAAATCGCATATCTCTCCGTGTTCTCCCCCTCTTGGCGCATTTTTATGTGCGAGAATCAATGGACCTTGCGCCATCTGCTTCTTGGACTCAACGACGAGTAATTCTCTCCACCAAATTGGTCCGATTGCACGAGGCGTGCGATATCATTGTCAAGATCGCAGTGGACCGTCGCTCATTTCTATCGAGCGCGGGCTCTTGCCCACATCCTGCACGTCACACCACTTTCTCATGGTTTCGACAAACCCCAAGGACCCAAGGGGCAGGGTGATGTTCTCTCACCACTGAACATGTCTATGCAAGGCAGCTCGGCCCTCAGAGATTTTCGGCTGCCACGATCGTCACCTGCACGCTCGGGATATCAAATATGCAAATGACATCGCGGGGGGGACCGTGTTCTGGCGACGCAGGGCGAGCGGAGGTGTATACGTATTCTGTTCTTCTCGTTGGTCATACTTGTGTGTAGCGACAGTTGTCGCAAAAACAATTGAATAACAATAACACTTGGTGATACACACAGCACTACTAAACTCGGCTCTGAGAGCACTTCGTCCGTCCGAAAAACGCGTACAAGGGGGAAAGACATAAATAAGATGAAGGGATGCAGGAACGGCTTGTGGTACACCCGTGCCGTAAGTGAGAAGGCAAAGAGACCGACGGGGACATCATAGAGAGGTAGGGTAGAAAGAGGACATGGGCGTAGGTCATAAATCAGCATACCAGGCACTATCAGTAGAGTGGGGAACGAGGATGGCCCCGATGGCTCAAGGGCTTAGAGCTCAAAGGTTTCGTGATAGATGAAACTCTGAACCAAGGCGTCAGCTGGCACGCGGTCATCACCAGGGAGTAAAGAGGCTCACAATACTCAAGTTACTACACAGCTGAGGCTTCGAAGGTACTTGCCCAAGCTCGGGCCACGGGACGTTAGCGTTCAACCATGTCCTATACGTTCGGATATACAGGGTCAGCAAGGTTCGAGTTTCCGGACAAGGAAGCGCATGGATGTGAGGCGGTGTGGGAGGCCAACGTACCTTATGCTCTTCAACATTTGGGCGTTGGTCAACTTTTTGTTCTGCTTCAGAGATTCCTTGAGAGCCTACGGAACCAAACCAATAAGCACTCGGACACCAGAAAAGATCGTCGGGCACAAGGCGACGCTCACCCTGAGGAACACGCTGCCCAGGGGACCCTCGGGGGTGCCCTGGTTATCTGAGCATGCGGCCCAAGAAGTCTTGGTGGAACAATCCCGTAAATGACACCGGAACATAACGAAAAGTTGACCACTTACGACAAAGGGCAATGCTGCTAGATCCCTCTCATCGGATGACCACTCATTGAGTGATTGGAAGGTTGCACGCCGCTCTGGATCTCTGACGAACCCTTCGGCATTACATTCGAGGTCTTAGAAGTATTCATGTCAGCTGAGGTTCTCTCTCCCCCGCAATAGGATTCTGAAATACAGATGCGCACCGACAATGGTCTTAGAACGCTTGCGCGCCACTGGAAGGGGTCGGACTCGGGCTCGCACCGGTCGACCTGTGTTTGGTTGGTGATGAGATGGGTCGGTCACGTTTAGAATTTTGGGAGCCGAAGTCAAGGTGTGGGAGAGCTCACAAAAGTTGATTGCCCGTGGGTCGACAGGAGATGATGACGAGGAAGGTCCAGATGAGAATGGCAGATCTTTACACGGAGTCAATGAAAGCTCAAATTCAAACCATAGGCGCATAAACTGATGGAAATACCTGCGCCAGTTCCGGAGCTGCAACAATCCAAGAGGATCTGATAACAAGTTCTTATTCAGTCAACACAGGTGAGAAAAGGGAAGCCAGGACATACCGTCAACCTAACCCCAGCTAGAAGTGGGTCGACTAAAATTCTCTTAATGTCCTACAAGGCCAGTGGGTCAAGACCGGGGAAGGTATCGAATGGGGGGCAACACTCACATCGTCCCGAATGTAATTTTTAACCCGGTCCTTATCCGTAGAGGCCTGGATGTCGCATGGCCAAATTACTGCACACGGGGGGTCAGGGTTTTCGGAACTGCAAGGGTGAGCTGTGGGCTAACCTTCGTCCTGCCCATCGATTTCCTCCTTATGGTCTAAAGGAGCTTGAACCTGGGAGCCATGCCCGGAGACTATCCCAAAACGATGTCAGTCAGGCGGTGCAGTCTGGGAATCTGGATCCAAGAGGCAACATACAATAAAACACCAGGCGGTCGCCAAACTGAGCGTCTCTAACTAGTTCATGCATGGAAGCCATCTGCCCCAGAAGACGAGAAAGTTAGAGCGCCCCGAGGATGAACACAGGACATATACCCCGACTGGGTGCTTACAATGTTTTCTCTGGTCGGTAGCCTATGGGAGCTCTCCGCGTCCGTGAGGGTCTGGATATCCTCGGGCCGGTACTCATAATGCCCTAGAAGCGAAGAGGTTCACCGCAATTGAGCTAAAGTTATCTCGTATCGACAGTTCCTCGTAGCCCACTTTGCAACACCTTGGACATTATCACCGGATCCTTGCGCGCAGCATACGGCAGACGTACTTGGGGGAACGTCTCTGCGAGTTCCCTGTACTCGACACCGATACATAGCGCCTTCTTAACTGGATCTCTAGATCCTACGGCGGCTGACATGGTACAGTCGTCACAGAGCAGGTGGAGGTGGAGAGGGAAGGGCGAAGCACGGGACGAGCGTCAATTATATTGCGCTCAGCGGCGCGCGCTCCCTCACTAGGATATGATGGATAAGAAATCAGAATCCGAGCGAAACAATGACCAGATTTATCAGCCGCATTTGCGTTGTGCAGCACACATCGCCCTTGGCTGATCGTCGTCGCGCTCGCTACCCTCTGCATAGGACCCGATAGCGAGAATTGTCGGTTCCTGCGGTGAGAAAAGTCGAGGTCACCTTGCTCTCAGACCAGCCTCGCCGGTTGGTCCCGGCGGGAGGGTTATCAGACAGTGATCCGGCGATCGCGGACAGGAACCGAATTCGTTTCCGAACCCGGTTACAACAGTGATCCAATCCGATGCACCCTCTCCCCTGAACCCTCTTCTAACTACGCCCTCCCCGCCTCTGAACTCGAGGCCTTGAGGCTGGGCTTCATACTAATTCCATCCGTAGGGCGGTACAACACAACTCACTCCGCCACTAATAAGCAGTAGCGCCGGCAAGCGGCATGGCCCACGAGCGGCCACGGGTCGGTGACCTCGTACCGCGTTTTTGGTCATTTGTTATCTGATCACGTTGTTTGTATGAGGGATGAACACGGTTCATTAAAATATGTCATGCGATTTCGGTCACTTCACGTACGGCAGATTAGTTGTGTCGCGGGTGTCGTGCCGGAGAAAATATGTTATCTCTCCATGTTCTCTCCCTCTTGACGCGTTTTTGTGTGTGAGAACTTGTGAGAACCAACGGACCTTGTGCCATCCGCTTCTTGGACTCAAAGACGCCGATCTCAACGTGCTCCTTTCTCAACTTCGCTCGAATACCCCGCCCTCCGATGCATTCCAGTACATCAAAGAATGTTCCTTATGTAGCGCTGGGGTGTACAACTGGCTGTTGCGATAATGAAAACACTCTACTGCTCGGCCTCTTCCTGCCGGGATCGGAATCCATTGGTAACGAGAGCGCCCCCGTCGGCAGGTCCAAGCTACAACTGCCCAAGTATCTGCCGCCAAAGGGGAAAGAGGCTCTAAGGGCGCTAGATCAACACCCCTACCGAGCGGTTGCTACCCGCAGGCGGATTCTCCCAAACGACACAGGACTCTGTCGAAAGTCCGTGCAAGTGACATCCACGGACTGGCAAAGACGGCCTCAGAGATTGCCGATCACACGGAGGAATGGGAATCAGAATACGAGTGACATTCACCAGCCTCAGTTGGTAATCAACCCTTTCCTAACTTTTCAACATATGACGTTGGAAGCAATCGTCTGAACCTCAGAAACAACATCGTGACGAATATCAGAACCAACCCCGCACGCACTTCTCTGTAGCGGAGGCGGTGGTTCTCCGGGTGCACTAAATGCAAACATTAAATAGTGGATTCATTGTAGTCGAGATCGCTGACCTGGCGTGAGTCTACGACAGGCAGAGCACAAGTGATAATTAACGCCTGATTTCGACCATCCGCACCCTCGCGGAATTTCGGTTTGTTGTAATGAATGTCAGAAATGACAGAGTTGGTGTTTAAAATCCCATGGCGGACGTTGGGGACGATGGTCTTAGCATTTGAAGTATCATGGCGAACATTGGAACCAATGGTGTGCTTGTGTCCCCAACACCTGGGTGAGTGGCAGAATCGGCCACACGCTCGTTCATCCGGAGTTCAGTCTGGAAGCGGAAAATCAGCAATCGTAGTGCAGGGAGTGACGGAACACACGTTAAAGATATAAAGAATCCTGTCGAGGTCCAGCCTCCAGGTGACGACCGCCTCTTCATCGTCCTTCGCGTGCCAGTGACGTCGAGAGATCGCATTCCGTTTGCCTCGCTTGGTAATGTGTCTCTGGATCTCGCCTACGATTCTGTTCGAGAGCTTGGTAAGGAAATCGCCCAGCGTGCGCATCGCTGGTTCGACTCGCGTTGTAAATTTCTCAATCGCCTCTAGGAAACTCACGAGTCCGATCGTAGTCACTAGTGGGGAGAACACCGGCAGAAGTGAACGCGGCCTTTGCTGGCGTCACGCTGGTCGCCTCCTTTGCGCGGTTCAAGGCACCAATGGCCATGTTCAGTGGTGAGAGAACACTATCCTGCCCCTTCGATCCCCGGGGTGTGTCAAAACCACGGGAAAGCGGTGTGACGTGCAGGATGCGGGCAAGAGTCCGCGCTTAATAGAAACGAGCGCCCACTGGGATCTTGACAATGATATCGCACGCCTCGTCCAATCGGACCAATTTGGTGGAGAGAATTATTTGTCGTTGAGTCCAAGAAGCAGATGGCGCAAGGTCCATGACCGGTCATGGGCCATGCCGCTTGCCAGCACTACTGCTTATTAGTGGCGGAGTGAGCTGTGTTGTCCGCTCTACGGATCAGACTAGGCTGTAGTCCAGCCTCAAGTTCAGAGGCGGGGAGGGCGTAGTTAGAAGAGGGAGGGTTCAGAGGGTGCCTCGGATTGGATCACTGTTGTAACCGGTTCGGAAGCGAATTTGACTCCGGTCCGCGATCACCGGATCAGTCTGACTCCCCCCCCCGCGCTAGGCTGGTCTGAGAGCAAAGTGACCTCGACTTTTCTCACCGCAGGAACCGACAATTCTCGCTATCGAGACCCATGCAGAGGTTAACGAGTGCGACGACGATCACCCAAGGGCGGCGTGTGCTGCATAAATGCGGCTGATAAATCTGGTCATCGTTTCGCTCGGATTCTGCCAATTCCTAGACTTATCCATCATATCCTAGTGAAAGAGCGCGCACCGCTGAGCACAATATAAACAACGCCTATCTCGTGCTTTGCCCTTCTCTCTCCACCTCCATCTGCTCTGTGACGATTGTACCATGCCAGCCACCCTGAGATCTCGAGATCCAGCCAAGAAGGCGTTATGTATCGGTGTCGAGTACAGGGAACTCGCAGAGATGTTCTCCAAATTGCATATGCCGTCCGCTGCGCGCAAGGATCCGGTGATAATGTCCAAGGTGTTGCAAGGTGGGTCGTAAGGAACTGTCGATACGAGATAACTTCAGCTCAACTGCGGTGAATCTCTTCACTCCTAGAGCATTACGGGTACCGACCCGAGGACATCCAGATCCTCACGGACGCGGAGGGCTCCCATAGGCTACCGACCAGAGAAAACATTGTAAGCACCCAGTCGGGGTATACGTCCCGTGTTAATCCTCGGTACGTTCTAACTTTTTCGCCTTTTGGGGAAGATTGCTTCCATGCGTGAACTAGTTAGAGACGCTCAGCTTGGCGACCGCCTGGTGTTTTATTGTATGTCGCCTCTTGGATCCAGATTCCCAGACTGCACCGCCTGACTGACATTGTTCTGGGATAGTCTCCGGGCATGGCTCCCAGGTTCAAGCTCCTGAAGACCATGAGGAGGAAATCGATGGGCATGACGAAGGTTAGCCCACAGCTTATCCTTGCAATTCCGAAAACCCTGACCCCCCGTGTGCAGTAATTTGGCCATGCGACGTCTCGGCCTCCCTGGATGAAGATGGGGTAGTCCAGGTTGAAAATTACATTCTGGACGATGTGAGTGTTGCCCCCCCTTCGATACCTTCCCCGGTCTTGACCCACTGGCCTTGTAGGACATTAAGAGAATTTTGGTCAACCCACTTCCAGCTGGGGTTAGGTTGACGGTATGTTCTGGCCTCCATTTTCTCACCTGTGTTGACTGAACGGGGACCTGTTAATATCAGATCTTCTTAGATAGTTGTAGCTCCGGGACCGGCGCAGGTATTTCCATCATTTTATGCGCTTAGGGTTTGAGCTTTCATTGACTCCGTGTAAAGATCTGCCATTCTCATGCGGACCTTCCTCATTATCATCTCCTGTCGACCCACGGGCAATCAACTTTTGTGAGCTCTCCCACACCTTGACTTCGGCTCCCAAAATTCTAAACGTGACCGACCCGTCTCATCACCAACCAAAAACAGGTCGGCCGGTGCGAGCCCGAGTCCGACTCCTTCCAGTAGCACGTCAGCGTTCTAAGACCATTACCGGTGCGCATCTGTATTTCGGAATCCTATTACAGGGGGAGAGAACCTCAACTGATATGAATACTTCTAAGACCTCGAATATAATGCCGAAGGGTTCGTCCGAGATCCAAAGCGGCGTGCAACCTTCCAGTCACTCAATGAGTGGTCATCCGATGAGAGGGATCTAGCAGCATTGCCCTTTGTCGTAAGTGGTCAACCTTTCGTTATGTTCCGGTGTCATTTACGGGATCATTCTACCAAGACTTCTTGGGCCGCATGCTTAGATAACCAGGAAACGCTTGGAGGTGCCCGGGGTAGCGTGTTCCTCAGGGTGAGTGTCGCCTTGTGCTCAACGATCTTTTCTGGTGTCCGAGTGCTTATTGGTTTGATTCCGTAGGCTCTCAAGGAATCTCTGAAGCAGAACAAACAGCTGACCAACGCTCAAATGTTGAACAGTATAACGTACGTCGCCCTTCCACACCGTCTCACATCCATACGCTTCCTTGTCCGGAAACTCGAACCTTGCTGACCCTGTATACCGGAACGTATAGGACATGGCTGAACGCTAACGTCCCGTGGCGCAAGCTTGAGCAAGTACCTTCGAAGCCTCAGCTGTGCAGTAACTTGAGTACCGTGAGCCTCTCTACTCCCTGATGATGGCCGCGTGGCTAACGCATTGGTTCAGAGTCTCATCTATCACGCCGCCTTTGAGCTCTAAGCCATCGGGGCTATCCTCATTCCCCACTCTACTGATAGTACCTGGTATGCTGATGCATCTCTTTATAACCTATGTCCATGCCCTCCTTCTACCCTACCTCTCTATAATGTCCCCGTCGGTCTCTTTGCCTTCTCACTTACAACACAAGTGTACCACAAGCCATTCCTGGATCTTATGTTTGCCTCCCTTGTACGCGTTTTTCGGACGAAGTGCTCCCAGAGCCGAGTTTAGTAGTGCTGTGTGTATCACCAAATATTATTCTGTTTTTGTAATAACTGTCGCTACGCACAAGTATGACCAACGAGAAGAACAAAATGCGTGTACACTTCTGCTCGCCCTGCGTCGCCTGAACACGGTTCCCCTGTGATGCTCTTTGTATATTTGATATCCCGAGCATGCAGACGATCGTGGCAGCCGAACACCTCTGAGGGCGGGATCTCCGACCTGTCTCGCGGCCGCGGCGCGCCTTATGACACTCTTTCTTGGACACGACGAACGACCAGTGCCCTGAACCAATATGCTGACCCTCCCTCGACTGAGGACATTGGTCTTCTTCGCGTTCCTGGTGTTGCTCGGGGTTTCCTACCATCTCACTCTCGACCCGCTAGCCGTGACCGGGACGCCCTCGATTTCGATCAACGCCCCCTTCGTCCCCTCCAAAGAACCACAGGTCCTCCTCGTTTCCGCGTTTTATCCTCTGGCAAAGGCGAAGCACACCCGCAAAGACTACGCGAAATGGATGACGTTGTACCTTTCGAAAGTCAAGACCCACATCTATTTTTTCGCACCCCCGGAGATGGAGAGGACGGTTCGGAAGCTCCGCGGGAATCTCCCCATGACGCTGAACACCACCTTCGCCACCCCGTTCGACATACCCCCGCTTAAAGGGTTGGAGGAACGCTACGCCGACATGAACAAGGTCGATCCGGAAAACGCGTACCATTCCTCCGAACTCTACGCCGTATGGTCGTCCAAGACTTATTTCCTGCGGGAAGCTCTGTTGAACATGGAGTCGGCTGGGATGACCGTGCAATACGCGTTTTGGAGCGACGCGGGGAGCTTTAGGGAGAAGCAGGATTACACTTATTGGCCTGGGATTGAGAGGATCGATGAAATCTTCACTCAAGGCGCGAATATATCGAACACGGACAAGGACGAGCTGTTCTTTATGCCCATGTGGGACTACCCGAAGGAGCCTTTAAGGAATTGGACCCCGCTAGAGGGGCCGAAGGAATATGAAAGCGCAATTTCTGAAGGTCAGTCCCTCGCAGTGATAAAATTCTCGCTTCGCTCGACCACTGGGTTTACCTTCCTTCGTAGGCTCGTTCTTTGGTGGCCGGCCGAATGTCATCCACTGGTGGTATAAAACATACTGGGCGTAAGTTATTGTACTGCCTCTGCTTCAGTCGTACGACGGCTGACCCAACCGATCATCCGTAGTTATCACGACTACTACATCTTCAAACTGAACAAGTTCGCCGGAAAGGATCAAGCCGTATTCAACGGTCTTTTCATGCTATACCCGAAACGTTTCATCACCGTTTGGCAATACGATTGGCAATACGACGCCTTCAAGCATAGCCCCGAAGGCCCGTTGGGCCAGTGTGGGGGGCCGTGGTGGTACTACCAGTTCTTCGTCGCCAGCGAATCCGATCGAGAAAACATGAGGAGGATTTGGACCTCATCGTATCGTACGTCCCCGAAGTTCCCCGATCGACCCCCCGCTATCGATGGTAAGGAGTCGAAGGCGTGCCGGATGTCTAGGGTCCTCTGGATGGATGATGTGATGCGCGGGAAGTGGGGCAGCGAATGGAAACCTCCCCACACTCTGGTAGATATTGATACTTCTTACCGGGATTGACGATACCAGGCGGCGTTTATAGCACTTTTTTCGCTGTTTTCCTAGTTTTGTAGAATACCCTGTTCTTACGCACGCTACTCAACGCTGTCCTATCTACATGTCTCAGAGACCGCACTCAACCACCGCCAAGACTCGATTCGCTTCGGTTTGAAGGCGTTCTCGCCGGAAGGACTAGGGGAGTGGTCTGGGGTTGCTGTGGGGATGGATAAAGAAGACCTTGCTCTTTCGTCAACTTTGCTTTCCGCGCAGCTGCTAGCCTCACGTATGCGTATCTCTGGAAGTGATTCAAAGACTGGAGGAATAGAACCCCGATCTGATGTGCAACGTGCATGGGTTAGATCGAGAGATGCGATGGGATAAGAATGGAGGGAAATGGGAGACGAAAATTGGGGAAACTTACGGGATATTGCCTCAGTTCGTTGAATATATCGACTGTACAGTCTCGGATGGTTTCTTGCGGGTGTAGAAGCCCAAGACTGAGCGGGAGGAGACCACCCTGGTGCGGTGGCACTAATGCGAGCAACTAGGAGCAGGTGGTCAACGAGACAGATCGAGAAGGCTTTATCCCGGTTCCCTCCTACCTCTACCACTTGATCGTAGCTCTGGAGGTTCTCAGCAAAGGTTCTCATCACCAATTCAACCTCCGTGTCTGCTAAATTCTTCCCGTGCCGTAGTCTCAATAGCTGGTGGTATATATCGACCCCTTGAATGGCGTCTGTCGTGAGTGACTTTTGGAAATCCTTCGGGAGCGGAGCGCCAGGATCAGAACATGCCGATAATTGTGGAGAGGAGAAAAAAAACGCACAGGTTCCCAATATTTACACATCTTCGTCTGCTTCCAACCCTCGATCCGACTGGCATTAGCCTGGATTTCACGAGCTATATTAGGATCGTCAACGAAGGGAAGACCCGAGCCCAATTGCGGTCTGTCCCCGCGGTCGACAAAAGTCGTAGTCGGCCAACCCAACTTCGTTGACCCATTAACTTCCTCATCGTAACGTGCGGCCAGCCGCACAAATCGCCAAACATAATCCGTGAATCGAGCCCTGACGAGGCTCTCGCCGAAGTGGAAAGAAATGGCCGATATAATCTAGGACCAAGAGCAGTGAGAATTGAGGATCGCGGGGGATACTACGAATCTCACATCTTCCATGAACGAGTTATCGTAGTTTTCAGACTTCGAGCTGGAGTGATCGGATCGCAACTTTCCGAACTCTTCTTCACTCCCAATAGAGGTCTCCGCTTTCAGAGCTCCCGTACGGTTGACCAGCTGCGGGCCGAGTGTGGGGGGAGGGGTATAGGGGTAAGTCGTTGAGATATCTTTCGAGACCACCATCCGACCCGTGCTGACATCACATAGGAGGTCCCACGACTTTGAACTTTCAAAAATCAAGTTCGTCACTCCAGCGATATACCCAGGGCTTCACAAAAAAAAGGTGGGGGTGCTTAGTAACGGGAACCGTCGTGGAAGATGTACAACCGCGTACATACATGGATTCCCATTCCTCCCTGTTTGTCAGGTGTGCGTAGGGGAAGGCGCGTTCGACGAACCCTCGCAAAATCGACCCACACCCAGATCCCAATGCGCAGGCGGAAAGGACGTAACTGGCCACTTGGCCCGCTGGCCTATTGTGACCCAGGAACACGATCCGTTTCCCGGTGATCAGCGCGTTGAATAACAGGATGACAGGATGTGTGAACGACCCATTCGTGTGCAAATGCGGATGATGCGGTCCAGCAACGGTCGCGGTCGGTGTAGAAAACGTCTGAACCAACTGAATCAGCGAGTACTGGGATAGGATTTCCGTCAGCCGATGAGATAATCCCAGGGAAGCAAAGAAAATCCCATACGTCTCCAACTTCCTCCGGGAAGGTTGATAATGGCATCTTGATCGGCAGTTGGTGTCCCTTGTACGCAATCGTAGTAGGGAAGAAATGGGTGTCCTTGATCCCATGTAGCGGGTCTCCTAACGCGAGATGAGGGATAATCCCATTTCCATGAGCGTTGCTCGACGAGGTAGACGAAGCGTCGATTGACTTGCGATGTCTTGAGATACTAGGTGGAATCCTCATAGGTTCCTTGTCTTTCCCATTCATCGTGTGATCTCCGCCACCGTCATCCCCAACCCACACGGCGCTCCCACCGAGGGAAAACGAGGAATCTGAGGGGGAAGATTGTCCGAGGGTCGATCCCTGCGACGGAGTCCCGGTCTGCGGCCGAGACTGACTGCCTGAACCGTGAGAAGAAGTTGATGGAGGTGCCCCTCCATCGATGATAAAGGAGGAATTGTCATCCCTATCTTTGGACTCTCTCTTCTTTGCGAGAACGCCTTCCTCGAAGCTCAACTTTGACTCGAGCGATCCGTCGCGACCGTGTCCAAACTTGGATAGAAGCTGTTGATTTGCCATGGTCGCGGTGAGCGGGGCAGATTCTGGATGTCTGAACTTTTCAGCGAAGACATCTTTACGCTCGGAGCAACGCATGATGAGCTTCTCGTGCCGTGTGAGAAGGGGTGCGCCGGATATATCCATGGAATTCACCGCGTCGAAGAGACGCGAGAGACAGTCTTTGGAAGGGTTCAAAAAGTAATCGTCGAGTGCCATGAGAAGCACGGGCTGTCACGGAGCGTAAAATATTGTTCAGTTCGCCAGGCGGCGATCCAACACATGAGAGAACTCACCTTGAAAATCTGGATGAACGGATGTCTGGTACAGATCGCCATAGCTTTCACGAGCGCACCTCTACCCACAGACAAACGTCAACCGTTCTACTCATTTAACAAAAAAAAAAAAGCTACAACAAAAACAACGGAACAACCAAACTCACCTCGGCAGCGACTTATCCTGCTTCGTCCTCACCAGATTCAACACATACAACAACTCCGGTTTCGACTCCGACCCATCTTCGTCTCCGCCCTCCTTATGACCGTCCTCCGGTGTCTCCAGCGCCAACACAGGCGCGATGGTATTAAACGGGGTCTGGTTCAGGAAGAATATCGTCCAATCTTCTAAATGCTTCTCCGCTCCGTCCGGAAGCATCAAATTGGCCATCAACCTGCAACACAAACACAGAACGCGGTTTTTTCAGAACGGAGAGTTCACGAATCGTCAAGGCGTCATGGCAGGGTTGAGCGGCTCAAGGAGTTGCGGGACATACCATTCATCCGTGCCGAGAGGTTGAGGGAACTGATATGTCAACTGAGCACCCCGAAGGATATCGAATTCCGCGAGGAGGACGAAAGAACAGTGCTGAGGGTCGCCCGCCATTCCTTCCGCGTTTTTCGCCCCGACTTTCCAATAACGTTACACCGTTGAAATACAAGGGTAAACTCCTTGCCCGCCACAGGCGCTCAGAGTGATATCGTCGTTGTGACCTTCACGCTTCCGCAGAGGACTCGCTCCAGTGCGTACAGTGAGTCTACGAGAGCCTTGGGGTAGAGTGGGGGTGGAAACAGCGTGTGTCGTCTACAAGGGGCGTGGTGGCAATTCGTCCAAACCGTGCGATCCGCTCAACGGACCTGGATTGATCAACTCGGCTGTCATCAGGTCGATCAGACACAGCTTTTTGACTCAGAGTCGACCGTGCAGTGACCTGGTGCACGGGCCAAAGCCCACGGTTACCCAACGCCGCACTGTTACCCCGCTATTTCGCTTCGGGACCATGGAAGATCCACTTCATACTGCAACGGCTCGTTCACGTAATTTAAATGCCATTATAGAGACGATTACGAACAAAGCGTGAGATGGGTTAGTGATAAACGCGAGAAAATGAAAGCATCCGCAAAACAATACGACAGGTCGACAATCGACGGGGGAGGATCATTGCAAACAATCACCCGTGAAAAGCAAGAAGAGCGCGCAATTGAAAAATGGTGGGTAAACAACCTAGACCTCATTCCTGATTATAATACTGAAACAGCGCTCGCAGAACGGCTGTTTATCCCTCTGGAAGAACGTGGGGTCGTCGAATGGCCTCTCGCAGCTCTGCATAACAACAAACACAGGTCAGGACACTCTGGGAACCGAAGAGGGAACGGAAGACCCTACTGTGCAAACGAAGCACTCCCAGCACCACTTTCCGCCAAGCGCTTCGACGGCCCTCATCCCATCTCGAATACTCGTCTTGCACCTCTTGCACTTCGGCATTCTCAACCGCACATGACAGTTCTCGCAATACGGGTGCCCCTTGTACACCGTGAATCCAACATCCGCATCTTCGAAGGCTCCGTCTCCCGCGAAGCTCCTGTTGCCGGACGCAGAGGAGGAAGGGGGAAGGAAGGGATCTCCACATTCTGCACAGAAGAAATGTTGTTCGTGGTAGGTCCGGGTGTCTAGCTCGGAGTCGTCGAGTGTGATGAACCTCTCGTCCACGATTGCCGTGTGGCAGTGGTAACACCTTGGCGCGTAAATCTAGCAGGAAGAAACGGTGGTCAACCCAGGCGAACAGACGAGGGACACGGGGGGGGCCAACCTCGTGATAATCCAGATGACAAAAACTCCTGCCATCCTTCTCATACGAACTCAAATTCTCCAACAGCTCGTTACACACACAGCACCTGAAGCACCCAGGGTGCCATCTTGCTCCCATAGCACTGACAACTCTGCCCACGATCATACCTCCACAGCCGCCACACGAAAGTCCGCCACCACGTCTAATTGTCGGCAACTCTGCGACACTCCTCTTGCCACCATTCGCAGCGGCCGACGGCCCTTCAGGGTTTACATTGATTGCAGGCCCATTGTTGTAGTCATCGTCTGCGCCTCCAACGTTGATCGATATGCCTGGAACATTGTCGGATCCAGAGACAGAGATCTTTGGCCCGCCGTCATCCACAACGGAAACTGCGATTCTTGGTCCGTTCATGTCATTGTCCGAGTCCGAGTCTGTGTTCGCAGGGAACGAGATCTTCTGTCGTCGTGGAGATTGGGCTTGTGGGGTTCGAATCGTCGGCACCGTGGGAGACCTCTGCTGAGCCGGAGCGTTGTTGACGACATTGATCGAAGGTACAACTGGAGAGGTAGGATTTCTTCGAGGACTCTTCGGGGGTGGTTGCTGCTGTTGTTGGGGGACCGACGAGTGGGACCTAGACGAGAAGTTGCTCCCATATTGTTGGTTGAAGGGAGGTTGGGGTTGGGGTTGGCTAGGGAGAGTCTGTTGCCTCGAGCCTACCGTCGGCTGAAATTGGGACTGGGAGTGCGGGTGCTCGTAACTCATCGCCGGCTCGGTTTGTTGTCTGGCAGGTACGCTTCCCGTCCTCTGGTGGGGGTCCCCAGAAGAAGTAGAAAACCGTGACCCAGAAACCCCGCTCCTGTAGCTTTCCATCGCTGCGCTGAATGAACTAAAGTTGCTCGACGCGACAGATGATGCAGGGGAAGGGCTCCTCCTCAAGGAAGGCGGAGGGGCGTCGTCCAAGTCTAGGTCTACGACCGACCTCCTCGCATCCTCTCGGGGACTAAATTTTGAGCTGGAATGATTCGGTGGGTCGGGGTTTTGCCGGACTGGGTTTCTGTCGAACGAAGACGCAGAAGTGGATGAATGAGAAGATGGGTCCGTGCGACTGCTGGGGGTATAGGCGGGGGTTACGCTCTGGGCTCCATTCACGGCATTAATAGTGGGGTTGGGATGCTGGCTCGTTGCAGGAGTTCGAGGTAGTCTCGGGAGATTGCTGGGCCAGCTAGACTCCGACTTTGCTGTGCCGTTCTGCTGAATTCGCTCCTGCTGGGGCTTTGGAGGCGAGGGAGAGCGCTGAACCCGGTGTTGATCCAAAGCTTGTCCTCTATCCCTGTCCTCTCCGATACCCATTGTTGCCATCTGAAGGGTAACGGACTGGGGAGTTACCGAGCTCCGCTGCAAGGCAGGTGGGAAGGCGGAGGTGCTACTAGAAGGAGGGGTCGAAGTCGCTGGTGTTGGCCTTGGCAAGCCTTGGGACCGCGTTGGAGAAGAGTTCGTGGCCGGTCTCTCGCTCCTAGTGAACGGGGAAACCGATGGTAAACCCTTAGTGGGAGATTCGCTTCTAACGGGGCTAGGACCTCTGCTCCTCAGGCCATTCAGCACCTCCGTCTTTGCCTCTACTCGCTGGTCGAATTTCGACCGCGGCATATCCAAGATCCCATATTGTGGGCTTGGGGTCCTTGCGAGGGGCTGCCCACCCTTCTCTCCACTGGAAAGCTTGTTCGGGCTAGGTGGGCCTCGGCGTTGGTTTGCGATGGAATCAGACGATTCTTCTTTGCGCATGAAAGGCTTGGGATCGTACGTCTGAGAACGAACCGGTTTGGAAGGAGGAGGGGCTGTCGATCGATTCGAGAATCCAGATCCGGAGGTAGAGGCTGCGGTGGAAGTAGAAACGGTGGAATCGCTGCTACCGAACCGGTTGTGATTGGTTTTGACAGGGGGTTGGGGTTGGATATTGGTGCTAGGCCGGGGTTCAAGATCGGGGCCGGGGTTTGACTGCGTGATCTCTGCGCCCCTCCTTTGGTGTGACGAAAAGGTGGAGGATGTCTGAGGTTGATGGGCTGTCGTTCCTGGAGTAGAACGAAAGTCATTCGACTCTGTTGTGCCGTTGATTCGTGGCTGAGGTTCCGGCTGAGGTTGGGGTTGGGTCCAAGATGTATTCCTCGTCCCAAAATCAAATGAACTCATAGGCTTCTGCATAACCCCAGACTTGATTTCCGGCTGGGAGGGCGGTTTAGTCGGAAATGAACTCATTGGGGGATTCGAGCTTGAGAATGAGCTCGTGTTTGGTTGTGGCGTCTCAATAGACGGTGAGGTAGTTGATGGGACCCCTGTAACGGTTCCCCTCCTCTGAACTCCGTGTTCCCTGGGACCACCTTGTAAGTTCCTCTTCCAGTATGGCACGAACGGTTGCCCGGGGGTAGTTGGGGGTGGTAATGCGATTTCCTTTATGTGCGAAGTGCGAGAATTTGTGCGGATCGTACTCGTGGAACTTGTCGACCGATGGATCGGGCCGGAGTTGGTATTCTGTTGGGTATTTGAGGAGGGTGGGTTGACCTCTGTGAGTGAGCGAGTCACGGGTGGTGGAGGCTGTTGAGGTCGCTGCCGCTGTGGGGTGTTGTCCGTCACCGACCGGGAGGTAAGGGGTGGTTGTATGCTCTTTGTCGGGCTGGGAGTGCGAGAGGTAGGAGTCGGAAGTGGCCTACCTCTGTTGGGTGACTCGGACCTCTGAGATGAAATCTGGCCGGGCATCTGGCCAAACATATGGGTTGGTATCTGGCCGGGTATTTTACTGGGGACGGGAGGACCGAAACTGGATATTGGCTTTGGAGGAGACGCAGAACCGGCAGAAAACGATGGTCTATGAACTAGTGCCTGAGCTGGTGGCTGAGGAGATACCGAAGGACCCGGACTTGGAGGAGGCATGATCGGAATTCTTGTGGGAGACACAGAGACGGCAGAGGGCTGCTTGTAGAACGTATTCTCTGTAAACGATGAAGTAGGGATCCGGATCCTGGAAGTTGGAGGCATGGATTCCGGTCTAGTTCGTTGTGGAGGAGGGAGCGGTCGATTGGGTGAGGCCCCCCCCGGGGGAGAGGGTGTGGGGACAGATGATATGACATTCTTCTGAGGGAGGTAAGCGTACTGGGGCCGAGGGGATGCAGTGGTCTGCTCTGGAGGAGCAGGGGTCTTCACTCGGGCCCGGAGAGATGGAGGGATGTGGGTGGGTGGAGTGTATCCCTGGGGAAGAGGGAAGATCGGCTGAGGTGACGGGGGAGGATGATAGCTCTGCTGGATCAGAAGCTGGGGCGATCTTGGCGGGAAGACGAAACTCTGGCTGTACTGAGGAGATGGCGGAGGTCTGTTGACCTGTTGGTAGACGTATGGCTGGGGCGACGGCTGAGGAGATGGGTGAGGAGACGGTTGAGGAGAAGGCCTGTATTGCTGATACTGCTGGGTCGGCTGAGTATATGCCTGACCCGGCTGGGGAGAATACGAGTGCATCGGTGAATGGTGGGTGTAAGCCATTAGACCAACGACTCAAAGTCTGCAGATGAAGATGTTAAACAACCCTTGTTATCCGCAGACGAAGCCACCAACCGGATGAGGGGATGTGCGTAGACGAGATCTAACTTAGTGGCTGGCTGGCTGTCGTTTCCTGTTCTGGAACCTGAACGGTGGTTGAAGATCGAATTCCTAAAAGGGGATACGGTTTCCTGCTGTTCGGTACGGCAGCTCTGTCGAAGCCACGCCCGACGGTCAGCTGGAAACACACGATGTCGTCTAACCCAACTCTCGCTCCTAACCGTCCGCCGCTCAGTCTCCGAGATGCAGTAACGACATGACGCTCAGCACGCGTTAGCGTTCGATTGAAGGCCCGGTGACGTTTCGCTCGGTGGATACGGCAATCGCCGCAAGGATCGAGGGGTTGCGACTTGGGGCCTGCTCCCTTTTATACCCTCCTGTCAGTGCGGGCCCCACCACACCCTTTCTTCTCCTCCCACTAGGGACTTCCCAATGCAAGTCTACATCTCCCTCTTTCCCCGTTTCTCCCTCACGCGTTTCTTGCAGGTCTGAACTCTCAGAGGCCAAGAGCCAGTCCACCAGCCAGTTCGTGACTGCACTTGTCTTTAACTCGGCTGCATTTGCCATACAAGTCGCTGCGTTCACTCTCCTGCGACCATACTTCCGAGCCATTTATGAACCGCGGTCCTACATTCCCCTAGAATCGTTCGTCTTTCTTCCCGATCATCCAAATTTCATCGCTTGACGGTTCGGATCAGGAAACGCGTCTCACGTCTGTCTCAAAGCATCTTCGCCTGGCCACTCGCGATATGGAGGGCTGATATCGAAGACATTAAGCGTGTAAACGGCTTAGATGCCTACTTCTTCGTTCGCTTCCTTCGCATGATGACTCTTATGTTCCTCCCCATTTGGTTCATCACTTGGGCTGTCCTCATCCCAGTCGCGATCGTAAATACCCAGGTCCCGGGTATGTCTGGACTTGATCGTTTTACATTTGGCAACGTCCAAAACACCAAGCAGGCCCGGTATGCCGCACACCTCATTCTCGCCTGGTTTATCACTTGTACGTCATACCTCCATCATCCATCCAACTGCTGCTAACACCAGTTTAGTTTGGATTTGGTACCTCATCAAACGCGAAATGTCCCTTTTCGTTACCGTCCGTCAGCAGTATCTTATCAGTAAAGAGCACTCCGCCTCTGCTCAGGCCAGCACGATCCTCGTCACTGGTGTCCCTCGTCGTTACTTGAACGAGCATGCGCTCACAAAGCTTTACGCCCACCTCCCAGGCGGAGTTCGCAAAGTTTGGCTCAACAGGTTTGTTTCTTTCCTCCACGCCTGCCATCGCCCTTCAACTCGTTTTCTCCAGGGATCTCAAGACCATGCCAGATGTTTACAAGGATCGGCTCAACGCGTGCAATAAACTCGAATCCGGTGAAACAACTTTGCTCAAGACCGCAGCCAAGATTCAGGCAAAGAAGAACAAGAAGCTTGGGAAAGATGCCGACCTTCCCGCTAACGTTCACCCCGAAGAAAATCCCAATTCTGAACGTGACCTTGGCCTTGTTGATCAACTCGTTCCCCGTGACCAACGTCCTACCCACCGTCTGCCCCTTGGTTTCCTCCCCTTTGGTCTTCCCTTCATTAGCAAAAAGGTCGACACTATCGACTGGGCAAAAGAAGAGATCGAACGCACCAACAAGGAGCTGACCGAGATGCAGAAGGTTTTGGCCAAGGAAGTCATTTCTATGACAAAGTCCTCCCGCTTGTTTAATATGAGCCTCCGAGAAATGGTCCAGGAACTCGAAAAGCAGACGTATCCCCCTCTGAATTCGGCTTTCATCTTGTTCAACAACCAAATGGCCGCTCACCTGGCTGCCCTGCTCCTCACCCATCACGAACCGTACCGCATGGCCCAAAAGTACATCGACGTTGCTCCAGAGGATGTCGTGTGGAATAACCTCAGCATGAACCCGTATGAAGCACAGGTTAGAACCTTGATCAGCTACGGTTTTACCGCTGCTCTGGTGGGTTCCTTACCGTGTCGCCCTTTCTCATAATCTCATCCGCATCCCTTCAGATCATCCTCTGGGCATTCCCAGTTGCATTCATCGGTAGTTTGTCTAACGTTCCAAAGCTGTGTGCAACATACAGTTGGCTTAGTTGGCTTTGCGGTCTGCCTCCCGTCGTCACTGGCATCATTGGTGGTATCCTCCCTCCTGTTTTGCTCGCCATCCTCATGGCACTCCTCCCCATCATCCTCCGTCTCTTGGCACGCTTCGAGGGCATTCCAAAGCATACAGACATCGAGCTTAGCTTAATGACCCGTTATTTCATCTTCCAAGTCATTCACTCCTTCTTGATCGTCACTCTCGCTTCCGGAATCGTGGCTGCACTGCCAGAGCTCACTAACGACCTCAGCTCTGCTCCCACGCTGCTCGCTAGAAACCTCCCCTTGGCTTCCAACTTCTTCCTAACCTTCGTCATCCTCCAGGGATTAACCGTTACTGCCTCGGCGTTGCTCACCCTCGTCCCACTTATCGTCTACTATGTCAAGTTGGTCCTTCTCGGAAGTACTCCGCGGTCGATTTTCACCATCAAGTATACGATGCGCAGCGTCGAGTGGGGTACTCTCTTCCCGATCACCACCCTCCTCGTCGTAATCTGTAGGTCATCCTGTTCTCTCTTCTCCCCAGCCGGACTAATACCTTTTAGCCCTAGGATACATGCTCATCTCTCCTATCATCAATGGTCTGGCGTGTTTCACGTTCTTCCTATTTTATCAAGTGTGGAAGTACCTCTTCACTTGGCAACTGGATCAGCCACCGGCCAGTGAGACTGGTGGCTTGTTCTTCCCCAAGGCGATGCAGCACGTTTTCGTAGGGATGTATGTGCAACAGATCTGCCTGGCGGCTCTCTTTTTCCTCGCTCAAGACGAGAACAATCGGCCAAGTGCGATCCCAATGGGTGCCTTGATGGTTGTTCTCATCTTCTTCACGGTACGCGAGGCTATCGGACCGTTGCCCCCATTCAACACTACTAACCCGTGCTGGTCGAAGGTCTGCTTCAACCTGCTTATTGTAAACTCCTACGGCCCGCTCAAGTCCGCCCTTCCGCTGAGTTTGGCTGACAAGACATACGACGCGAACAACCAGAACCAGAGCGAAGAAGATCTATCACCTGAGTCATCTGGGAAGCCCCTTCCTCCCGATCCTCGCACCAGTCAAGACGCCGCAAATGTGGAAGACGGAGGAGTCAAATCCAGCCCTATCGAAGCCAAACCCAAGGACGAGGATGCAGAGGAAGACGAGGAACTCCACGACTTCACTATTGAAGGTCCCAACGACTTCAATCACCCTGCCTCCTTCGAAACACAGAGGATTATCTGGATTCCGGATGATGAACTTGGATTGGGCAAGGCCGAATTGGAGGACATGAGGAACCGAGGAGTGGAAGCATCCTTGGAGAAGGCGGAGATGGATGAAAAGGGCAAGATCAGGATAACTGGTCCTCCACCAGGCGGACCGGAGATTAATGTGGAATAAGCGGCCACTTCTCTTTTCTTGGTTCCAGCACAGATCATTCCTTTCCATGCACGCTCGCACACTTCACATCCTACCGCCCTTCATGTTCCATTTCTTACCAATCTACGAGTGAATGTGCCTTCTATGATCTTCCTCGGATGCCTCTGGAATAGTACCATATTGTATCATTATCCCGTACTTCTACACTCTACGTTTTTATGACAACCT
>Ga0307515_10006438_pt1 | contig 23485 bp, 14 predicted proteins | sample 17_EM_MG_FD_194513 | JGI IMG/M metagenome (GOLD analysis project Ga0307515, IMG submission 194513) | Populus trichocarpa ectomycorrhiza microbial communities from riparian zone in the Pacific Northwest, United States - 17_EM | ecosystem: Host-associated > Plants > Roots > Unclassified | place... | reverse complement strand
CCTCCTTTTTTTACAATAATTTGCACGCCATGGTTTTTTTTTACCTTCTTACATTGATATAATTTTTCGTGCATGAATGTGTAGATTAGAGCCATCGGTTATAGTGGTAAAAAAAAAAAAAAAAGTAGGAATGCATCCAGTTTCGTGCCTAGTGGTCCTGCCAGAGAATTCCCTGCCTCTGCACTCTAGGTTTGAACCTTTGTGTGCATGTCTGTTACCCACGCGGTGCATTACCTGTCTACTGGGCTTGCATGATGTTTAGTAAGTTCGGAAATTAGTCGTTATGCATGTAAACTGGTCCAGATATCCCGGGTTATAAAAAAAAAGTATGAACGGTGGAGTAATAATACAGAAAGAGGGATTATTTTAGTAATTTTCACCTTAATTAATAGTTTTTAAATAAAGGATTAGTTATTACCCTCTCTTCCCAAGTTCCAACATAATTAATAATTAATAATTAAAAGTGTGCTGGTTAACGTGGTTTAATTTTAAAATGTATTTTATTTAGAAAAATATTAAATTAATTTTTTTACAAATTATTTTGATATGTCATGTTAAAATAATAATAAAAATATTACTTTAATATATTTTTAACTAAAAAGCATTTTAAAAGAGCATCTTTTTAATTCGAAAACTACAGAGAGTGTCAACAAAAACTTGAGAACTAACCAAACGAGTGGGTCTCAGGATCACACACATTCATAGAGAAGCAAGGCACAAAGGCCCTTGAAAATTGATCGGCAACTAGCCGCTTTCATGAAAAGCCATGGCCCACTTTGCAACAAACCTCTCATTATTCTGACCTGCAAGGTTCCAAAGGCAAAAGATTTAAAGAAAAGAGAACCAAAGCTTGAATGTGGTTACAAGTTACTAAGTATTTGCCTATCAAACAAAGCTTCAATAATCACCAATAAATTTATTTTCTTTTATAATATCATCAATCATATTTATATCTTACTTGTGAACGTATTCTAAATTTTTTATATCCCTTATTAAATTCTGTAGCCTGCTGTGGCAAAACCTCTGGTAACCCCACATCCTCTGCCACTTTCATGGCTACCTTACCCATTTATACAGAAAGCCTTAGATCTTGAACTTGTATTTGCTTACAAAAAGATGAGTTCTTTGCAGAACCGGGAAATGGGGTTGTGCTTACTGGTGTGCATCATTAGCTGCAGCTTCATTTATGTGAGTTCACAAAGTGCTGTGGCTGGAAACGATAATAGCAGTGTTAGTGAAGGAACTGTTTTCATTGATGGAAAGACTTCCATTGGAAAGATTGATGAAGATTTCATTTGTGCCACCTTGGATTGGTGGCCACCTGAGAAATGTGATTATGGGACATGCAGCTGGGACCAGGCTTCTCTCATTAATCTGGTAATGATCCATTTTAGTCTGCTTTTCTGCTTTTGAAGTTGTTTTAGATATCTGATTATGATGTTCGATCATTGAAACTGAGCTTGAAATGCTTGTCCTTTCCTGTCCTGTACTTCTCCAAACTTCACTGGCATTATACTATTACGTATGAGTTCTTAGGAAATTATTCTCTAAACATTTATTCTTTTTGAAATTTGTTTTATATTTTCTCTTATTCAGGATCTCAACAACAACATCTTGTTAAATGCCATAAAGGGTAAGAGTCCTTTGAAGCAAAGCAACCTTTTCTTCTTCAATTTCATGTTTTATTTAGCAAGACCTCTTTTTAATGCTTTTTAGGATTCTAATTACTTTTTCTTGGCTCAACGGTCCAGCTTTTTCACCATTGAAAATCAGATTAGGAGGCACTTTGCAAGATAAGGTCATTTACGACACTGAAGATAATAAGCAACCTTGTGTTCAATTTGTTAAAAACACCAGTGAGATGTTTGGTTTCACTCAAGGTTGCTTGCCCATGTATAGATGGGATGAACTAAATGCCTTTTTCAAGAAATCTGGGTAACAACTAAGAACAATGTTCTCTCCTGTTTCTTGTTAACCTTACTTCACAATTTCTAGGAGTTGAACCACATCTTACTTTTGCAAATTCAGGGCTGAAATTATATTTGGGTTAAATGCTCTCGCTGGCCGGTCCATAACATCTGATGGTTCTGCAGTAGGAGCTTGGAACTACACCAATGCAGAATCGTTTATAAGCTATACTGTCAAAAAGAACTACTCTATTTATGGCTGGGAGCTCGGTGAGAACACTCTCCCTTGATTTCTCATGATTAATGCTAACGCTTAATGTTTCATGGAATCCATAGAAGTATCATTGATTATTCACCATATGGAAAGTGGGAACTGACTATGATCAATTTATATTGCTGAGATTAATTTATCTAAACCAACTGTAAGTAATTTTTGCTGAACAGGAAATGAATTGAGTGGAAGTGGTGTTGGAACAAGAGTTGCAGCAGCTCAGTATGCTTCTGATACAATTTCCCTGTATAACACAGTGAAAAAGATTTACAGCAGTATTGAACCGAAACCACTAGTTATAGCACCTGGAGGATTCTTTGATGCAAATTGGTTCAAAGAGTTTGTAGATAAAACAGGCAATTCTGTAAATGCGATCACCCACCACATATACAATCTTGGTCCAGGTATCTCTTTGAAGAAAATGATTCAACTTCTGTGGCCTTACACCTTGTACAGTAGGTCGAATCTGACATGATTATATCCTTTTCTTGTGCAGGGGTTGATACACATCTCATCGAAAAGATCCTTGACCCATCCTATCTTGATGGTGAGGCTGATACATTCCATAGCCTCCAAAGCACCATCAAGAGTTCTGCAACTTCAGCAGTTGCATGGGTTGGTGAATCAGGTGGGGCTTACAACAGTGGCCGTAACCTTGTTACCAATGCGTTCGTGTTTAGTTTCTGGTAAGTGAGGACAAAATTTATAACAAAATTCTTCAGCTTTTCTTGTGTGGATTTCTAAGACCAGGGATGTCAAAACAGGTACTTGGATCAGCTTGGGATGGCATCAGCTTATGATACAAAAACATACTGCAGACAGTCATTGATTGGTGGCAATTATGGTCTACTCAACACTACTACTTTTGTTCCAAATCCGGATTACTACAGGTATTCCAATACTGGTGTTCTTATGCTGGCAGGTGGTCTGAAAAGTTAGATATTAGGATAGAATCAAAGAGTGCAATGAATTCTCTTTTTATTACTATTACGATTTTTTAAGAAATTCCTTTGTCTGCAAAAAGAATGAAGATGAAGTTTTAAAATAGGCATACTAAATTAGGAACATTTTTCCAAATTTATGCTGATTATGTAAATAATTTGATCAACCCTGGCCTCGTCAATAGTCAGAACAGGCCAAAGATGAAATCCCTTGACTCCCATTAGGGAATATCTATTATAACTCGGTCTTACAAGGTCTCTAAGAAATTCTAATGTTCGCTATCTTCGTTGCAGTGCTCTTCTTTGGCACCGATTAATGGGAAGAAACGTTCTATCAACCAGCTTTTCTGGAACGAAAAAGATACGTGCTTATACTCATTGCGCGAAACAATCCGTAAGTTAATTCAATAACACAATCATCACACAAGTGGAGGCCTTTATTATCTAATTTGATTAATAATCTTCGCAGAAAGGGATCACATTACTACTAATCAACCTTGACAATAGCACAACTGTTGAAGTCACTGTAACATTCAACAGTACTTGGAGATTGCACCAGAAACACAAGCCTCACAGGTCTCACAAGCTCCACAAACCTCACAGGTCTCATAGGTCTCATAAGTCCCATAAATCAAAGGTCATTCAGCAACCTCAACGGTCCACAAGTGGGATAACAAGAGAGGAATACCATCTAACAGCTAAAGATGGAGATTTACACAGCCAAACAATGCTACTTAATGGGAACATTTTAACTGTAAATTCATCTGGGGACATCCCTTCCTTGGAGCCTTTACATGTAAATTCATCCAAGCCAATAATGGTTGCTCCTTTCTCTATTGTATTCGTTCAAATGCCATATGTTCTCCCTGCTTGCAGCTAGGTAGTAGCACTACACGGAACTGAAATTGGTTCCACGTAGTAAATAGTGATCCGCCACATAAGACAGAATACAAGCACATGTTACATTCTTTCTTGGCGAAGAATACAATGACAAATGTTTTTGGTAAATTATTATGCCATGGTTTTTTTTTCCCTTACAACCAGTGCCCATGTAATGGACCAGAATACAACATAAATTTCTTTACTGCTTTGTAGCAGCTGGTCCCGCAATGAACTGCCTTTGGACATTTCCTTTGATGTATAACGTAAAATGCAGAGAAATATTGGTGTAACAGAGTTCTTGAGGTTTAAAGGCATAACGTAAAATGCAAGCCCTAAAGGGCTAAAACACAGCTATACGACAAGCGTGTTAAGTAAATGTTTTTGGTGGCCAACCAAGGCTACAAAGTCAACTATGCATTTTGCTTGGTGGATTACACTTGAAATCAATATACATAAGGTATTTTCTGTGTACAGAGATATACAAATGAAGCTAACTATTGGTAGATGAGGCAATTCCCACCAAACGCTATGGAAAAAGAAGTAAAAGTATAACATAATGAATGGTGTGCTCTCTCTCTCTCTCTAATTTGGATGCTTCATTCAAGAAAACTGATCCAAAGACAATCGAAGTCAATCTGTGTTGGAGAAGTTTTGAGGCTTGCTGCTGGCAAATGCCAACCATACAATCGTACCAGTCAAGTAGAAGAAAATTGATGGTGCGAATAAAGAAATCTGCGGAGTACAAATATGAGAAACAAACAGTTAAAGGAAGAAGTTAATAACAGCTTATCCAGAGATTATTTACTTGAAAATAGATGTAATGTAATGTAATCAGTACTAAATTTCATTTTCAGTCCCTAAAGTTTTCAAATAAATTACTTTAGTCCCTCTATTTCATTTTTTTTTAACAAATTGGTCTTTATTTGAAAGTTTCTTGGTTCTTATAATTTTTTTTATAAGAAAAACTACAGTTTCGTCTTTAATAAATTTCTTTATAATTACATCTTTGCATGATTACTCTTAATATGTAATGGTTCATTACATAGCTTTTTTTTTAATATAAATTATAATGATCCATTTTATTACAGTTTTAAAAATTACAAAAACAAACTTAAGAATATAATGGACCATGATCCATTACATTCAACCAAATATTCCGTAAGAGGTAGAGGTAACTTACACTCCACGAATGAGTTGTATCAAGAAGATAACCAGTCAAGGCAACACCTACAATTCCAGGTATTGCTCCAACGGTGTTGGTAATGCCCTGCGTAGGAAAATTAGATAGATTGAATGATTATAATGGTTAAAGGAAGGTCTTTTTTCTTTACAAATTCAAGCGAAGACCTTGAACTGGCAGCAAGCTTAGAGGACTCAATTGATCATGGATCCAAATGAATAAATTATGTGCTTGACCTGGAGCTAAAATTAGAAACACTACCACAGGAATGTTTCACGAACGTTTAGTCTAGAACTTCCAGTTCAAAACAATTTTGCATAACAGCATGAAGAATCTACAGGAAGACCACGGGAATGCTCATTGGTGATAGGAGCAAAATCCACGCCAATAATGGTCTTATTAGATAATTTAGAATGCTAGTCTTGCGATCAATTTTATTAAGAGAAGTGGCTAGCTGGAAAAATAAGATAACAGATCACTGAGAAAAACCCACTAAATGAAGTGAATCAACATGGTTTTTTATTTTTCAGTTTCTGATTTTTCACCTGAAAAATCAACTCCACTTTGCAAGAGGTATATTATTGGATATGTGGGTTCTACAGATCCATGTCATAAATAATGATGCACAAGATTCAGGAACCATGTGCTGAGTTGATATGAACTAGATATAAAGTGAGGAACATGTGAGAAATAAGCTAATAATCCATGTTTATGACACCTAAGATCAATCTCACCAGGAGACTGATCAGAAAATGCATAGCATATGCAACAAACTTATGATTTGTAGGCCACATACCAACAGTATACTTGCATATTCAGGAGACATATCTTGATGTGTACAGTAAAGTCCTGCAAAAATTATAGATCATTGAAATAGAAATTAACCTAGCACAAGTCAATTTGTTCCAATTCACAAAATGAATTAAAAAGGTTCTTAAATAGTTCAGTACCTGACAAGGCAAAGCTTGAGAGGGCCAAGCCACAAGTGAGAATCCCCACAATCTCCCAGGGTGGAAGTCCTAGATCAACAGAGGAGAGCGTCATGCAAAGAGCAGGAGACAAGAAGGCAATTGTTTGGCAAATCTTTCGCACCTGCAAGGTCAAAAAGGTCAAGCTTCAAGGTGATGATTATAAATGTGCAGAACTATAATAGATGTCTGGTTTTACAGACCGTAGTGGTTTCAACTCCATTAGCAATTAAGTTGTCAGCGAGCTGTGCGGCAAAGCTAGTCACAAAAACTGAAGCCAAGGGAGGAAGGATGGAAACCTGAAATGGTTAATAGTTACTTCATAGGAAAATAAAATATATAAAAAATGTTCAAATGCATTTAAACAATCAAATGACGGATGACTATCCAATATTCAGACCTTTTGGAATGGCAAGGCATTCTCAAGTTTGTCAAGTGTTATCACCGATGCTTTACATGTTAAGCTCCCAAGTATTTAGGGTACTAACTAATCATTTTACCAGGATAATTTAGTAGAAAGCATTCATATAGTACTCACTTTCAGAGTACAAAATTTGGCCAAATTACTGCAAGGAAGATTAATTCCTCTCAGATAAAAAAAGCATGCTGTCTTGATATCACCAAAGCTTCTGATATGCTATTGGACCTGCCTTTCACTGTAGCAGTGTTTGACATCAAAAGATGCATGCAGATGGATGATTTCAAACCAGAACTTATATTTCAATTACATCGTATATAGGATACCAAGGCCAAAGCATGAGATGTTGAAACAAGCAATTTCTTGTACAACAGCGCTCCTTTTCATTTCAAGACGTGAGAATTTAATTTGTCAAATTTTAAGCTACAGAATTATTCCTTATATTTACAATGCAAGTACTATAAATGACTAAAGTGTGAGAAGGACTAAAATTTGTAGGACGGTCGTACATCTTCAAACTTACCCATGCAGCTTCTGTCAAATTCAGGCTCAGCTCCTCACTGCATGGCATATCGATTGAAAGTTAAGTTTCTTTTCCATTACAGCCATAATGACAAGCACATTGAAGATATTGATATAGAAGATTATAAATGCTTTTCTTCCAGAACGATGAGAAAAGAAATTCAGAGAGTAGAACTGCAAAAGATACCTGAAATAAGAAGGAAGCCAAGATAAACAGTTATAGTGACCCCAACTTCCACAAAAGTGAGCATATATCATTGCCCATACAGCTGGGGTTCGGAAAAAAGCCTTCCAGGGCACATCCTGCCACAATAGAGCCAGGAAGGAAAGTGAGGCAAAAGGTAACACAAAAGTTTTAGGAAGGTTCTTTTAATTTCGTTATCAGGTATCATACAGTTCACAAAAATAGGAAAAGAAATAAAAAACCCCAACATGTTTAAACTCATGTGAGAACAATCAATAATATGAGAGTGATGGTAATGGCAATCCTAGTGAACAATGTTTCAAACCATTTTGTTACAAAGAACAGTCAACAATAGTACGTTGAATTCAGGCAGACTTATTGGCTATTGCCATTGACTATAAGAGTATTGAACGACCCCTAAGCCTAGTTACTTGGGTTTAACTAGACAAATCAGTGAAACATGCCACTTTTCAAGAAGTATTGCATTTAAGATACAATCAATAGCTCAATCAGTACCTTTTCCATCCTTCAAGTTTCCAATCTTATATAGCCGAATAAAGAAAAGGAGAAAGCATTGTACCTTCAGTGAGCCACCCAACGCTGCAAGAGAATTACTAAAAGATTTTTCCATATGGATAGATTGGGGCCCTGTCAAACATATCAAGGAAAAGTCCACTCATGACTATGCGGAAAGGATCTCAAGGAAAAACGACATTTTCACTACCAATCATTTTTATGTAGATCATATCAGTACACCTAAGAATTGAGCCTTTCCTAGGATAACCCTCCAATGAGAGGTCAATACTGCAGTTGAGCATAGAAAGTCATCTGAAGACTCGGGAAAACATGCTTCTGGTGTAAAAGTAATATGCTAACTCCATTTAGAAGATGAGATAAATCCTAGTGGATTGTCTCCGAGGCAACAAAATTGATCAGTTCAAGTGTACCCAGTTGAAAAGAGATACAGAGTATGCTTTGAATAATATGGAGGGCATATTTCTATGACAAAGCTGATATTTGGCATATAAAGTGGGTTATTCTCTAGCAACTCAATATGACAATATGTGAACTATTGTTCGAGGCTACCCAAACAATAGGGTGTTTCAGATATGCCACTCCTTTAGTTTAAATAATCTGTATCTTCTGCTGTGAAATTGCTAAATTTGTATAAATTAGGGAAAATATTCATCATACATGCAACATCAGGTGGACTAACCAAATAATTTACATCAGAAAGGCAGTGTAGAATAAGGTATTACCAGTACATGAAAAGAGATGCAAAAGAAGACACCATATGATTGTGGCAATTAAATAAAAGTAGTCAACCAATCATTACCTAGTTATCAATAAACTAAGAAGCTTTATTCATCAAAACAAGAATAGAAAAAAAAAACAATAGAAGCTAATGCTTACGTGAAGCAGGCTTGGCAGCGTGTGAAGCTTGCCCCTCTTCAAGATATTGAAACCCCAAAAACCTTCATAATTTTTGGTGTTGCCACAAGTACAAAGTCAACTTTCATTCAGTTGTTAACATTAGCAACTTAAAAAACTGAATATAATCAAATAAACAAATGCAAGTATTAAACAGTCAGTTCAGAATCACAGTGAACCAAAAAGCCATGAAATATTATCTTTTTATTTAACATTGAGTGAAAAGCCTTTTTATGCATCACGAAAGTGTGAAATTCCTTCTGTTCAAGGCAGAAGCAGGTAAGCATTGGAATCCAAGAGATTAGTGACAGATACTTACCAGGCTAACCCAAGAAAGCCAAATATATAAAATACAGATGCCCAACCAAAATTCTGAATAAGGGGAGGAGCTAAAAGAAGCCTGCATGAGCTTTAAAACTGTTAGAAACGATTAGCAATTGAAGCCAGGTGCTCACTTTAACTAAAAAAATAGACTCAGAAAAAAGAAAAACATTAAGCATAGCATGAATTTGTCTATTAAATGTGTTTCACAGACCTAACACACTTAATTCTTTCAGTTGCAATTTAACACCAGGAAGATGAAAAGCTGTGTTAGTTTCTCTAATAATTGACAATCACATATGCCAATGGGTTGAATATACTCTATGGTCTATTTTTACAGTTAACATTCTGTAAATAAAGTGGTAAGCAGTTTCCTGATCAGTAGAAAAGAATTGTTGTTATCACAGACCAAATTTAGAAAAACATACCCTATAACACTTCCTACACTTAGTCCCCCAAATACGAATGCTACAGCTCGTGATCGCTCTTCCAAAGGTATTGACCTGCATGCAATGTTGGTCAATACCAATCAAAAGGAGAAAATAACTCTACATTATCTCTTCAACAGAGATTGGCTTTCTACAATACAAGCAACATAAGAAAGCAACCTATGGGCCACTATCAGTCAATGAGGATGCAAAATATAACAGATTATAACAAGCCAAAGAGCACAAGTTCAGTAGCAGAGAATAAGAGAACAGGACACAGCCTACCACAAAATAGGCAAGACAAGTCCCATGATATGAAACAGAAGAAAGCCAAGAAGAACCTCAAAAGGCAGAGATGGGAGACATCAGTGTCTAAGTGTAAACATGAATTAATATATACAATTAAGAGATTATTATTGTACATATATAAATTGTTAGAGGTGGGCAGGGAACTCTATAAACCACAGAAAGAGTCATAATGTTCCACATAACAAAATTAACTTCCAAATATTCCACAATGAAATCTCTATGAAGTTCTTCACAAGACTACCAATTTTACTCAATAATGTAAAAGAATGCAATCTGGACATGAGCATGAGCATAAGAAAAATCAAGAAAAGTGCAAAGGAATACTACTCTAATGAAACACATGAAACAAACCAACCAAAAACCCGACACAAAAACATAGCAGTGGTTGATTGTGTTTCAGCAAATATTATCTAAAAGGTTCACTAAAACTTGCTCCTATAGAGCTTTGGATGTCATACATGCCTGGCAATGAGGTCAGTTGCTGCCGATGGCGAAACTCCTTCTCCTATTCCAACCTAGATATGGAACACGTAAGAGAAAAGCTCAATAAGACAAGAAACAAATTTAAGCAATTTAACATTGAGTAAAGGAACATCAAAGCAAAATGCACAAGAGTATTATGAAAGACAGAGAGACACGGACTAATTAAGAAAGGGAGAATCTCTAAAGTATTATCAAATGCTTATGACATATACATAAGTACTAAACAATTGCAGATTCATGAAAAGATGTACACTAGTTGGACTGAAATACTAGTTCAACATATGGAGTATGGGAGAAGCTGCACATACCAAAACCCTTGACAACATAAGTCCAGGCATATATCCAGCAAGAAAAGGAAGAAGTGCTGTGGCCACTGACCATGTCAAAACTCCAAACTTAAGAACTTTTCTGAAAAATAAATATAAATAAAAAGGCATTAGGCTTGTATCATACAATTTGCACCAAACCTGGAAGACAGGTGAAACGCTTGCAGTGCATTGGATCTCTAGAAAATTAATTTTACTCCATAAAACAATTGGTTTCTGGAGTCCTCTCTTTCTGAATTAGAATGCTAGAAAGAGTTGGGTGTCTATTACGGCATTATCCTCAATCTTTAAAGAGACCCTGTGCATCCATTAAAACCATGAACTGCCCAAGTGGAGTCAGCCATATTTCCAGAAACATATACCTTTTTTACTGCTTTAATAGATAGGATAATCATAGAGCAATCATTCAATTGCATTGAGATGAAACAATAACTTGTGCAAGAACATAAACTGTTTACAACTTGTACATTTAAGCTCTAGAGGGGATGGATTAAGTATGAAATCTAAGGTTATAATGGAACTGTTTGCTGTTCTTATTGCCCAAAACTGCTATAGTTGAGGTGTCACATTTAGAGTTTAGAAAGTCAAATGGAAATGAAGTATATCAATGCACATCAATGAAAATGGGATGTATCAGCATCAATGAGCAGAAAGTTAGGATCATGATCAAACAAAAAGAACAGTTTTCTCAATCTTAATGGAGGGGCTACTCGAATAAAGCAGATAAATTGATAGTTGCAATGACCTAATATTGATTTTTGTTAAATCAGAAGTAGCTCCACCTTTCTTAAGGGAATTTGAGCTCGTAAAAGTAAATATAGCACTCAACTCCAACACCTAACACCTCAATTCAACCCAACACATCAATGACAACAAGTTAAATTAACCATATAAATCTCTTCTTCTTTCCTGCTATGTTCAATTATCGGATAAACTTATTGTGATCGAAAACATCCTTCGGCCAGTAACCAAACATAGAAGATCATTCAACTAGATCTTAATCAAGAGTTAGCAGTACTTATACCAGTTTAAGTATATAGGAGAAGAAGAAAAATAGCTCAAGGTAAAATTCTGCACAAGAAGATACTAATATAGCCCTCCTCATGCTTCAAAGGATTATAACCATTACCGGAGCTTAAACAAGAGGTTTCTCACCGCTGGAGTTTAGAAAAAAGTAGTTTATTAATGGAAATGACACAGTCCTCTAACATGAAAGACCATGTAAATACAGCGAGCAATGAGGAACTAACCTCCCACCAAAAATCTTGGCAAGCCAACCTCCTGGTAATTGACTCAAAGCATAACCCCAAAAGAAGGATGACTGCACTAGCCCAGCCGTTGATGCATTCCACCCAAATTGGTGTGACATAGGAATTATGGCAACACTCAAGTTCACCTACCCAATTTAGCAAATTGATCAAAATTAACTTTAGCCACACACACATGACCAAGTAGCTAACATTAGCAGCACCTTAAAAATCACTCCTTTTTTGTTTCAATCCGACAAGAAAAATTACCAAGGCCTATGAACATATCAAATTAGACCAAATACACTTACCTTGTCCATATTGCAAATAACGAAGGCAAGTGACGTGGTGCCAATAAGCTTATATCTCTGAGGAATATTCTTCCACGGAGGCCAATTCCAATCAAAACCCACTTCACTAGACCCACTATCATTCCCCAATTTTTGCTCAAAATCCAAACTTGAATCCCTCTTGGGGTCCAACTCATCAACTCTTTTCAGTCCAGTGAGTACATCAGGGACCCTCTCACTTTCTGTCACATTCTCTTTCTCTTTAATACCACACCAAGCCCTGAACGTCAAGCTGTTTTTAGAGTGTAATAAACGTAAAGAATTGGTCTTGAATGAGGTGGTCGTGTTCAAGAGTGAGGTTTGTGTGTTTGTGTGGTGTGAGAGAGAGGAAAAGTTCTCTGCTTTGAAGGTGAAATTTGCCATTTTTTTTTCTTGAGGGACAAAAAGGAATTATAATTTCTGGAAGTGAAGTGGATATACAGAGATAAAAAGTGTTAGCAGCAGCATGTAATGTGTCGAGTTTATGTGATACTTAAGTGAATGGAAGCCATGGGAGATACCTTCGGCATATCATTTGCAAGGACCTGAGGTGGCCACGGAGGAAGATGGCTTGTGGCTGTTGTTAGTTAGAGGGACCTACACCAAGTTTTGTGGGCTTCGGCTCAGTTACTACTTACCTTATATTTACAAAATTTCGTCAATTAAAAAAAAATAACTAAAGAGGAAGGAAAGTTATATTTCCTTGTAATAATGTAATTATTATATTGTTACTTAAATATTAAAATTTTGAACTAAGCATTGAATTGTTTTTTACAAATTATATAATGTTAGTTTGGTATTTTTTATTTTTTTAATATACAATAAAATTACTTATTTATTAAATACATACTGACTACTACTTAATGATATTTTTATATTTTTAATTGTTTTTAGAATAATGTAATTATTTTGATACCTTTAAAACAAAATCAATTGAACTCTTATCTAATGATTTTTTTTTATTTTTAAGGGTACTTAGAGACATTATTGTAAATTATATTTATTAAATATAATTAAAAAACTCTTCTCGAATGGTGTTTGTAAAATATTAACGCCCTTAACGGTATGACGTGTTTTTCAAAATTTACTGCAGTTTGTCACCACTAACCATTTCTTTTTTATTTTCCTCTTCTTCTTTCTTTCCATCTCAAGTTTTGCGCCATCCTTTCTAAAATTTCAAAACAACATCTTCAATATCCCCCCTTGACATTTGATCTTTATTTTTTTTAATTATTTTTATTTTTATTTTAGAATAAGCTATGAAATCATAAATGCTTTTTAATTTCACTTTGTATTATTTTTTAATTTATAAAAAATCTATCAAATTATAAATATTTTTCAATTTCAACCATTAACATTTACAAATGATTTTCTTGGTTTTTTTTTCTTTTTTAAATTGATTTTTTTTAAAAGAATTACTTTTTTATTTTCTTGTGGTTTTCTTTCTAGTAGGTTAATATTAAGTTATTTGATATTTCGGATAAGTTCATATATAATTTTTTTTGTATTTTTATTAATTTATTTAGTGTTGTTATTTTTTTTATATTATTTAAATTAGCACTAGAAGGAAGGGCTCGAGACTTCAAATTTTTTTAGCCTATCACTTTTTTAAAGTTAGTTTTATTTTTACTTGGTCTGCAGTGGAGGCGTACAACATATCTAGTCTATGACGAAATTTCATTAAATTGTAAAGACGATTATCAATGGTAGGATGTTTAAGAAAAAAAATTAAAATAATCAGAATTTTCTGAAATATTCAAGAAATAAAAAAAAACTTAAATAGCTATACATATTCAAAATTCTAATTTCCTAAATATTTTACAAAACTTATTTTTTTTCTATAAAAATAATTTTAATTTTTAAAATCTGTTCAAAAATTTTAATGGTTGAGAATCTTCATTTTTTTATTTCTTAAATATCTTTGAAATTTCGTAATTTTTTGATATTTTTATTTCTGAATTTATTTAAATTCTAATAATTTCATTTTTTTCTTAAGCATTTTCGAAGATTGTGATTCTTTAAGGAAATCTGATTTTTTTGAATTTCTTCCCCAGTTTGTAAAACAAATTATGAAAAACTATCCTGGATAACTAGAGAAGCTTGATCCAGTTGTGGCTTAAAGATGAGCAAAGATGGCTTCGAAATTACCTGCCCACAAAGAGAAGCTTGGTAAAACTATCCTGGATACACACAGATTTCAATCAATGGTGAGATGAGACCCTAACTCCATTAAAAATCACAATACTAGCACACATGATTTGGTTCTTCATCTTCTTTTTATCAGAAAATTACTCTGCTGTGATACCTTGTAGTGCTATCTTCCATTCTATCATCTTATTATAGCCATCTAAGAAGAGTTTTCTTCAAACTACTCCATATATTTGGTCAAGCTGATAGATTAAATAATTGAATTACAGAAAAGGAAAGGTAGCTGTTAAGGTAACAATTTCTCTCTCCATTTAAGAGTTTGCGAAAACATTTGAATAATCTTTCATCTTGCATAGCTTTCTTCAAGCTTTGAAAAACGTCAAGGATTCTTGATTTCAGGAAATAGGACATGGGATGTCAAGTTCATTCCTCGAAATTGCACGTCATTGTTTTTTGCATTACAGTGGAAGAGAAGCAGAAATACGCCAGGGCAGTGAATGGAAGTGAAGGGACAGTTTCGGAAAAGTAAGTTCTGCACTGGTCACACCGCCTCACTCTTGGGGTGTTTCCAGAAGATTTAAGAAGGATAAATCTGTGTCCAGGAAATCCAAATGATTTCAGGTTAACTCTATATTCTTGTTTGAGATCTTACCAAATGCGAATGCTGACTGATAGTTTGTCATCCTGTGTAGCGGGCTCATAAAAATCAAAGATTCTGAGCATTCAAGAGAGGATGTGATACAAGCTGATGAGATTTGATCTAATAGACTATATTGATAGTCTAACATATATTTTTATTGACCGGTGTGATAGTTTTAAACTCAAGCGTAAATCTGGTCGTGCAAGACTAAGGTAGCACCTTAAAATGAAGATACAAGAGATCTTAGCATTAGATTTTTCCAAGTGATTCTAGTGATAATTTTCTTATAGGATCGTCAAGTTAGAAGTTATTGTTTGGGTTAATTTTATTATTTTTCTATGTTTATTTATTTATTTATTGTATTCATTTAAATTTATTGTTTTAATTTGAATCTTGTTTTAAATTTTTTATGCTTTGAGATTACTATTTGTTTCTTGGCCTATTCAAAGATTTTGTAAATCTCATGAGAAAGAAGCCACCATACACTTATTTTTTAAAGAATATAATTGAGAATTTAGAGTTCATATTTACAATATCTTTTACTTGTTAAAATTTTATATGTTTTTTATATTATCATTGTCCTATTAGCTTCTGCCTGCATAACATCCCTTTTAGACCAAGTAGTTGTAGAAACTAGCTTTACCAATCCATTATGATCTTATACTGATGAGCTTCTACATTACTTCCTTGCAGAGAGATCTTCCACGAATACGCAGTGAGATTAAAGTTTGTGATGGATGTTCTCTCTTAATTCCATGGAAAGGTCACTGAATTTAGAATAGAAAGCTTTTCAGACCAGTTTGGTGACAGAGGATTGGTGAGAGGAATGTTCAATTTCTATCCAAGGTGTTCTAGACCTGATCTTGTTCTTGGTGTAAAGCCTCGTACTGATAGGTCAGGCATAACAGTTCTGCCGCAAGACAGAGAAGTGGAAGGACTTCAAGTTTCATAAATGATAATTGGGTTAGAGTCCCATAGTTCCCGATGCACTTGTTGTTAATCTCGGAGATCAAATGCAGGTATATGCTTGTCTTTCTGGCATGGCTATATTGACAAAGTATTTTGCATGAAAATCTGAAACTTGAGAAGTATATAATCGTCAGATAATCAAGACTCCAGTGAACAAGTAGCAGTTGCCTAGGACCGTAGGACGACAGTCATAGTTTCCTGCATGCCACATTTCTGAATTTTATCACTGGTTTTTTGAAACATTGCAGATAATGAGTGATGGGATGTTCAGAAGTCCATTGGTACGGGTAGTAACGAACTCAGAATTATATAAATTATATCTTGAGATCTCATCTAATAATTTAAGTTTTTGAATTGAAATGGTTTGTTGTCTTATTCAACGAACCAGACCCAGAAAAAGATATTGGCCCAGTGGATTGCTTGGTGGATGAGCAAAGACCAAGACTATACAGAAATGTTAAAAATTATGGCCTCATCTACTATGAGTGGCACCAGAAAGGCAATGTTGCAATTGACACGCTAAAAATTTCCTCGTGGTGTACACTCTGTTGCTTCTTGTTCAGCTAATTGATTTTGAAAGTTGAATGGTCAAAGCTACTGAATTATTGGAGTTCAGGGTCATCGTAGAGCCATGGTTCCATCATGTGATTTTATAATAAATTACCTGTTCAAATTAACAACATCGTATTTGATCAGGTTGATAAATTTTATAATTGAATTAAGCAATCCAATAATTTTCCTCACTAATTAATTTGTCTCTGTATTATTTTCATTTCCATATATTAAATAGTCATGCCCTTTTCACCTGATAGAATAAAATGATCACCTGAAGTCACAGATACCAACCATGAACTCCATCCATAGCCGAAAACATTTTCTAATCCTTGTTATCATCTATGCACACCTCGTAACCTTTCTGATGCAGTTCCATAAATGCAATGTTGGTTGCAAAAAGCGAGTATAAAGCAAATGACGAGGAATTGTTGAAGCTGACAGGATTAAGAAATGTCTGGATTTAGCTTTGCTAAAGGGAGACAGAATACCCTCAAATGTAAGGATTTTAGCAAGAGAGGCTGTGAACTGAGGTGGCTTTCCGGTCAAGATTTTGTTGTTTTCAGCCGAGATCAGAATATAATATAAACCCGTTTAACGGGCTGCAATGTCTCTAATCCCGTTGCTAGCTTCGGGTCAAGTTAAACAAAGGACAATCTTACATCGACAGCGAAGCAGCTCGATGGCTGATAGAAGAGAAAAGTTATGCTGATAGGTATCAACTCTGAATGCTTCCAATAAATGGGAAGATAGCACTGGACACAGTAAAAACTAAAAAAAGGAAGTTCCCCTCGCTGTCTGAGCTGGTTTTTCCAGTTGATGGGTTTCAGCTGGTTTTTGTCGGCGCATCTTATGCCTTGTGTTTCAAGGGCTTGTGCTGTATCTGTAAGTAGCAGGCATTTTAGCAGTTCTCGTAATCTGCCTGAAGGCGAGGAGGAGATACTACCAAAATTTCCAGTCTTGAAAGTTGCAACTTCAACATTAAAATAATCTCTCATGGATGGCAGCTTGTATGATCATATTATATTATGATAGTGACCAATTACCCCACTTTCTTAATCATTAGAATTACTTAATGCTTTTAGTGAACCAGATGACCTCCACGCTTTTCTCTCTCTCAATTTTTTATGGCCCAGGTAGCATAAATTAGTTTTGAAATTATAATAAAACTATCAAATTAAAAAAAAATGATTGAGATGTCATACACTATGAAAAATCAAGGTTGATTCTAAATTCTTGGTAATTTTTATTTTAGTAAAAAACAATTATTTTATTTATTTTTCAATGTGAGAGAGAACGCATAGCTAAAAAATAACGGTAAAAAAAAATAATTAGTTGCTTTATTCTGGTAATTAAAATAATCAAGTTTGATGTCAAAATGACTATTCGACGAGAGGAGTTTGTGGTGGTGGTTTTAGCATTCATCTTGCTAGAAAAGTAGATCGGAGTTTGGGAAAATTTGTGATCTCGAGTTGATTTCTTGATTTCTAATTTTTTTTTTTTTTATTTTAAGGGAAAAGTGGGTTTAGTAAGGTTTGTAGCGTGTTTTTCGAGTGTTTTTATATAAAAAATTAGTTGAAAATAGATTTTTTGATCTAAAATATATCTACCCAGTTCCCGGCCACTTTGATTACCAAGAACTAGACAAATGAGTTCCCGGCCACTTTGATTACCAAGAACTAGGCAAATGAGTGACATATTGTCCACCACAACAGACGACACATTGTTCATGATAATTTTTTTCAAAAAAATAATTGGTTGGCGACACATCGTTTATCCTTTTCATACAAAAAATCAAAGCCAACCCCAAATGCAGGGCCTAACATTTAGGCCAACACGTGCTTCTAGTGGACTAGACATCTATTTTATTTTTTTTACATTAAAACAAATTTAATATTTTAATTCATTTACTCTTAAATTTTGACATAATTTTTAAATAATATTATATATTTTAATCTTAATAATTGTTTTTCAATTATTATGTATCTAATAATAATAATAATAATAATAATAAACTTTTTTTTCTTCTTCTAATAAACAGAATAAGAGGTGATGAACTTATCGTTTAACTATTCTCTAATAAAAAAACAAAAACGTAAAGGGGTGAGAAAATTATCCAAAATATCTATAAAAATTGATCTAAAATTAAACAAATTGAACGATTTTTCTAATTTGTTGGATAATTTGGGTAGAAAATAATAATAATAAAAAAAACAATTTAAGTTTTTCAGACAAACTGAACCAAAAAGCATCAAACAATAAAAAAAACTTATTATAAAATAAAGGCCCATTATATCAAAATCTATAAAAAATAACTCAACTAAATGCTCATTAATTTAAATTTATATGATTTTAACAAATGTAAAACCAATCCGAACAATCAGTTTAGTTCTTTTATTTGATTTGATCTGGTTCACATTTTTTTAAAAAGAAAAAAAAAATCCAATCAGTTAGAATTTTTTTTTTTTTTATCAAAACCAAACATGTTCATCCATGCAGAACTGTGTTAGATCACATGGTGAACTGGGACTCCAAAATCATGTTGACTCCAAGAATAGAATAGTGGATAAAGGCAGACAAAATTGAAGGGGCTGCAAATGCGAGTGCCATTCCCCATTCTTTGACCACAGCTACCAAAAAAAAAAGAAAAAAAAAAGATCAGCATCATAACAACAGATCAAGTTTGAATTAAATAGATCCTAAACCGCAGATAAATCCAAGATCTTCCTTCGCTGTACAATCCACTGGAACAGCTGAAGTTTTCACACCCTTTTTGATAATACCACCTTTACTGCGACCGAAGCAAGTAGTTTTCTGCAGCTGCTGGTGAGATAACATGGCTGCCAAGGCAGTGTTGATATCAAATTCAGTCCAAGAAATGGCTCTCAACGGGGAAGAACCACCAGTGAAGTATTTCTGTAAAGGAAATGATGTTGGAGTCCTTGATGCTTCTGTTCCGTTAATCGATATTCCAGTTGTTGATCTTGGTCTCCTTACATCTCCATCAACCAGTGCACAAGAACTCGAGAAATTTCACTTAGCCGCCAGCTCATGGGGCTGCTTTCAGGTCCTTTCTTTTCTGAACTCACTCTTTATACAATGTCTATTTCAATATGATTTCAGCATCAGAAGGATAGTTGGAGTGTGAATAAGGAGTCACATAAGATAGCACAAGATTTGTAGGATATAATCGATACTGGTCAACTGGATTGATGAAGTGATATTATTCTCTAATTTACGTTATCTGGATTGAGTATTTTAGCCAAGCAAGTTTAGGTCCATCTGCGTTTCAGGTTTTTATCTGATAACAAGATTTAACAAAAAACTGGATAGTTATGAAGACAACCCGGATTTTATATATTTTCTTCCATCTAAATTACATGCTTCATTGTGTAAATAAATAAAATCGAACGTGTAGAACTGGCTTGCTCTTACAGTCTTGCTTCATAATCAGAATTGATTAATTTCAATGTTTCAGGTAGTAAATCATGGGATGACAAGTTCCTTTTTAGACAAAATTCGTGATGTAAGCAAGCGATTCTTCGCATTGTCAATGGAAGATAAGCAGAAATACTCCAGAGAAGCTGACAGCATTGAAGGGTATGGAAATGACATGATTCTTTCAGACCACCAAACGATTGACTGGTCTGATCGATTGTATCTTACTATTAGCCCAGAAGACCAGAGAAAGATCAAATTTTGGCCCGAAAATCCTAAAGATTTTAGGTAATTGAATCACACTACTACCAAATTATTCACTGGATTTTCAGTGTTAAAAGAAAAATTGTCATATCTACTGAGTTTCAGTACAATGAAGTTGGTAAAACTTACAGTTGATAATGAGGCAATTTCCATCCAATGCATGGTTAAGACTTTGAGCTAACTTTGTTCCTAACCATTGCTGCAGGGAAACCCTAAATGAATACACCATGAAGTTACAAGAGATAAATGAAATTCTCCTTAGAGCCATGGCAATGTCATTGAATTTGGAGGAAAGCAGCTTTTTAGACCAGTATGGAGAACGACCACTTGTGGCTGCAAGGTTTAACTTCTATCCTCCATGTCCAAGGCCTGATCGAATTCTTGGCGTTAAGCCACATGCAGATGCATCGGCAATTACCTTCCTCTTGCAGGACAAAGAAGTGGAAGGTCTGCAATTCCTGAAAGACAACCAGTGGTTTAGAGTTCCCATCATTCCACATGCTCTTCTAATCAATGTCGGAGATCAAGTAGAGGTAAATTCTATTACTTTTAAGAGCTTATTTTTCTTGTTAGCAGGAGCGAATGGCATTACACTGTAAACTCTCTCCCCAAATTCAGCTTTAATGATTCATATTTCACTTCACAAGATATAGGCAACAAATCTCCATTACAGAATAGGTTTAGCTTGTGCTTAAAATATTTCAAGCAATTGAACCTATAATATAAGTTCACAATTGACAGACTTACATAACTGGTATGCAATGATACACACAGATAATGAGCAATGGAATATTCAAGAGCCCTGTACACAGGGTGGTGACAAACACAGAAAAGGAGAGGAACACTCTGGCTGTGTTCTGCATTCCCGACTCAGATAAAGAGATCAAACCGGCAGATGGGCTTATCAGTGAAACGAGGCCAAGTTTATACAAGAAGGTGAAAGATTATGTTAGTATCTACTTTCAATACTACCAGCAAGGGAAGAGGCCAATAGAAGCAGTGAAGATTTAAATTTTTTTCATATGTAATAACAGAACCTTTGTGGTGTAACAATAGACATGGGAAAAACCATAGCAATCCGTGACTATTTGTGGTGCCGAGGTGCTTGTTACCTTACCTGGATTATCAGATAAAGATTGGAAAGCAATGTTTCTGCTTCTTGTTGGAACATAATTGAGATTCATTCTATAGAATAACAAGAACTTGTAACCTAAAATGAACATGACATGAGAATTTAAAGGATCCAACTGCAACTTCTGTCACTCTCTTGAAAACCAGGTTTATGCATGTAGGTTAGGACAATCCATAAGTAAACGGTTAGAAATTGTGAGGTAAATTACACAACCTGTTAGAAATTGTGATGTAAAATACATAACCTTTTAGAAATTTAGACACTTTGTCTTGGAATCACAACAATGGAGTTTCATGGGGTGTTCTCAACACATGAAAACTCTCCCGTGCAGATTTCCCTGGCACACAGAGATGATGGCTGCAAACCAGACAAGAAGTTACATAGTAATAACGTGGAAGACAAAATGAAGAAAAATAAATAATGAGACAAATATGAAAATCCTGCAAACAGATTCATCCAGGAATAAAACACTGATAAAACAAAGATTCTGACGCTGCCAACCTCAGTCATTGCCTCTCTGGCTGTGCTGCTCAAACCTATGCAAAGGGTCACAAGTCACAACTACATTCACCTCGGCTCCTCAATAGCCCATTGGACACATTACAATTATTACAAAAAACCTAAAAGATTGTGTGAATTCACTGTAGCTACTTTCATAAAATGAATAGTATTTTCTATTTTTTCCCTTCCTTCAATTTTTTTTTTCAATTTAATTCTTTAAAAATATATTTGTTTTTAGAATTAATCTTTGTAATTTGTTCTTACATTATTTGCATGGGACTATCTTAGTCTCAATAAACAAATGGGAGAAAAAAAGCCTAGGTGCGCAAATCTTGACCCAGGTAGCAGCGTGTGTGGGCCTTTTAGTCCAGACTTATAGGTTCGAGTTGAGTTTCTCTTTTTTTTTATTAAGGGTTGTTCGCCTTTTAATTTTTTTTAAAAAAATAAGCAGGTGGTTCAAACCCAATTCCAGGCGACTAAAAAGGGTCACCGAAAATTCAGACCATAAGATTTTTATGCCAAAAAACTAAATTTTCACCTCTTTTTTTTCCAATACACCTTGACAAACTCATCAATGCCCTCAAATAACGCTGAAAACCAAAATTAACTTGAAACCAAAACACTTTCCGAGCTCATATGTACAATCTCATGCAAGGTTAAGGGCAAATAACACTCAAGATAAACTCCTTTCATCGAATAAAATTTATTAACATCAAAATTGATCATGTTCGTGGTCGGAATCAGTGTTAACTAAAACTCTTCCTAATACTAAAATTCAGCCACCTTCTTTCTCATGTCTTAAACTAGGGACTGTAAGATAAGGAAAATGAAGTTTCGTAATAAAATTAAATTTTTGAAAAATTAAGGGGCTAGAAGTTTATAATTTGAAAAGTTGAAAGATCAAAGTGAATTTTTTGACCCAATTACGAACCTGCCACCTATTTTATCCACCATTTTCATGCTGATCCTTTTATTTCAATCTTGCCATTCCTCAATAAATCTGAAGTAATTGGTTTTTAATTTGGAAATAAAAGGATGAAATCATCTAAAATAAAAGTTTGATGAGTAAAATAAAAATAAAAAATACATAGTGAGTGAGTTTATAGTGAAATGTAAGAAGCACAGTGTGTATACGGTGAAATCACCGTTTAGAGTTATTATTATTATTAACAACAACAACGCATACCGGAAGTTCTAGCCCTAGGAACCTTTCCTTTGAGGGAGTTCAGAAATGTGCATAAATTTTCTTTGTTCACAAATCTTTTAACCATAGAAACCCAAACCCTAAAAACTCCCAGAATTAGTTAGGCGTCAAGTTGATTATAAAAAGATTTTTCATGGGGAAGAATAAAAAAAGAAAATATATGTAATTGCAAAAACTCTGCAAAAGTCCAATACTCTGCAAGAGGCTATGAACAATCCCCCAGGTATTCTGGTGTAAGCAAAAACCGGGAGTTTTTTTTTATTTGAATGATAATTCTCATTTATCAAGAAGAAGAAGAAGAAAAAAGTGCAAAGGACGTCAAAATAAACGATCTCAAAGAGATGCTTGGAGAAAGTTGACCATTCATCAAACACTTCACCGCTTTAAAACTGGTCAACACATGCCAGCTTGTGAATTAGCGCTAACATTCCAATCCATTAAAAAGGTACTAAAATCAAGATTGTCCGAATTAAAAAACTAGCAATTCACT
>Ga0307515_10006437_pt1 | contig 23488 bp, 21 predicted proteins | sample 17_EM_MG_FD_194513 | JGI IMG/M metagenome (GOLD analysis project Ga0307515, IMG submission 194513) | Populus trichocarpa ectomycorrhiza microbial communities from riparian zone in the Pacific Northwest, United States - 17_EM | ecosystem: Host-associated > Plants > Roots > Unclassified | place... | reverse complement strand
GCCGCCCGCATCAGCGAACTCGTCTGGATGGGCGGCGGCGTCACCAGTGGCAACCACACGGCCTCCGCCGAATTCAACGCACTCGCCGATCCCGAGGCGCTGTCGATCGTCATCGCCCATGGCCTGCCGCTGCGCATGGTCGATCTCGACCTCTGCCGCAAGGTGCTGGCAATGCCCGAGGATGCCGAGCCGGTACGCAATGCCGGCGGCGCCAATGCCGAACTTATCGCCGATATGTTTTCGGGCTATATCCGCATCGGCACCAGCCGCGGCCGGCCCGCCATGGCAATCTACGATCCCACGGCCGCCGTCGCCTTCATCACTCCACATATCGTCAGCTTCCGCCCCGCGCGCATCGACGTCGAGCTGCAGGGCGCCTTCACCCGTGGCCGCACCGTCGTCGAGACCCGCGCCACGCATGCGACTTTCAATGCTCAATTCGCCGCCGACATCGATGCCGACATGGCGCGTGTCATCATTCTCGCAGCCCTTGTTAACGAGGCCCGCAAATGAACGCCATCCCTCGTCAGGAACCCGCCGATCTCAACGATCCCGCCTTGCGCGCCCGCGCCGTCGCTGCCGCGCGCGGCGATGCGCCCTTCGATGTGCTGATCACCGGCGGACGGTTGCTCGATGCCGTTACCGGCCTGATACGCGAGGCCGATATCGGCCTCGTCGGCGCGCTGATCGCAAGCGTCCATGCCCCGGCAAGCCGGACCGACGCCCTTGATATCATCGACGCGGCAGGCAGCATCCTGACGCCCGGGCTGATCGATACCCACATGCACATCGAAAGCTCGATGGTGACGCCGGCCGAATATGCGAGCGCCGTTTTGCCGCGCGGCGTCACCACTATCGTCTGGGACCCGCATGAATTCGGTAACGTCCACGGCCTCGATGGCGTACGCTGGGCAATCGAGGCGGCACGCTCTCTGCCTCTGCGCATGATTCTGCTTGCCCCCTCCTGCGTACCGTCAGCATCAGGACTTGAGCTTGCCGGCGCCGACTTCGATGCGTCCGTCGTCGCCGAGATACTGCGCTCCTCCGCTGTCGACGGCGTCGCCGAAGTGATGAACATGCGCGGCGTCATCGACGGTGATCCCCGCATGACCGCGATCGTCAATGCCGGCCTTGCCTCCGGCAAGCTCGTCTGCGGCCATGCCCGCGGCCTGGAAGGCGCCGATCTCAACGCCTTCATGGCGTCAGGCATCACCTCCGACCACGAGCTCACGTCCGGCGCCGACCTCGCCGCCAAGCTTTCCGCCGGCCTGACGATCGAGATGCGCGGCTCGCACGATCATCTGCTCAGCGAATTCGTCGAGGTGCTAAACGGCCTCGGCCACCTGCCTTCGACCGTGACGCTCTGCACCGACGACGTCTTTCCTGATGAGCTCCAGGAAGGTGGCGGCCTCGACGACGTCATCCGCCGTCTGGTTCGCTACGGCATGAAACCGGATTGGGCGATCCGTGCCGCGACCTTCAACGCCGCCGCGCGTCTGAAGCGATCCGATCTCGGCCTCATCGCCGCCGGCCGCCGTGCCGACATCGTGCTCTTCGAGGATCTAACGGAATTCCACGCGCGGCTGGTCATATCAAGCGGCCGCATCGTCGCCCGCAACGGCAGCATGGAGGCGGCGGTTCAGCCGCTCGATACGACGCCGCTGACAAGTTCGGTGAAGCTGCCGCAGCTGACCGAAGATGATTTCCGCCTCCCGTCAAACGGCGAGCGCGTCCGCGTCGCCATTATCGACCGCCCGCGCTTCACCCAATGGGGCGAAGCCGAAACGGAAGTCAGGGACGGCTTCGTCGTGCCGCCGGCCGGCAGCGCCATGATCGCCGTCGCCCATCGACACGGCAAAGCCGATGGTATCCCGCGCATCGGCTTCCTCACCGGCTGGGGCGAATGGAATGGCGCCTTCTGCACCACCGTTTCGCATGACAGCCATAACCTGACCGTCTTCGGCGGCAATGCACGCGATATGGCGCTCGCCGCCAACGCCGTCATATCAGCCGGCGGCGGCATGGCGGTCGCCAGCGACGGCCGGATCGACGCGATCCTGCCGCTGCCGCTCTCCGGCCTGGTGACAGATGCATCGCTGAAGGACACCGCTTCGGCTTTCGCAGGCATCCGCACGGCAATGGACAAGATCGTCAAATGGAAGCCGCCCTATCTGGTCTTCAAGGCCTGCTTCGGCGCCACACTCGCCTGCAATGCAGGCCCGCACCAGACCGATCGGGGGATTGCGGATGTGGTGACGGGGAGAGTGATGGAAAGCCCGGTGCTGGAGGTTTTGTAAGCCAGAACGCACAGATCATATGACGAGGGCGTGCCGTATGGCGCCCTCATCCGCCAGCTAGATCTTCAACTCCCGCTCCACCAACGCCACCCAGTAAGCCGCCCCATAGCCAAGGGCGGCATCGTTGAAATCATAAGCCGTATTGTGATGCAGCGCGCCATCCACTGCCGGACCATTGCCGAGCCAGACATAACAGCCTGGCGCATTCTGCGCGAAGAAGGCGAAATCATCTCCCGCCGTCGACGGCGGAAAGCTTGTCCGCACCTTCTCGTGGAACACCGTGCCGGCCGCAGCAAGCGCGCGCGCCGTCGCATCGGCATCGTTGATCACCGGCGGAATCCGACGCTCGAATGCGTAGTCGACCGCGATCCCGTACATAGCCGCAGTACCATGCGCCAACCGGCCGATCTCCGTCTCCAGCTGATCGCGCACCTCCGGCGAATAGGCCCGCGCCGTGCCGCCGATCTCGACGATATCGGGAATGACGTTCAACGCCTTGGGATCGCCCGCCTGCAGCGAACAGGCGCTGACGACAGCCGGCTGCAGCGGATCGACCACGCGCCCGACAATCGTCTGCAGCGATGACAAGAAGGTGCCGGCGGCCGTGATCGGATCGCGGCCGAGATGCGGCTTGGCACCGTGCGTGCCGGTTCCGCGAAAGGTGATCCGCCAGCTATCGGAGGAGGCAAGCTGCGGCCCTTCGACCACGGCGATCTCATCGACCGCAAGCCCCGGCATGTTGTGCAGCCCGTAGACGGCATCGCAGGGAAAAAGCTGAAACAGTCCTTCCTCGACCATGCGTTTCGCCCCGCCGCGCCCTTCTTCGGCCGGCTGGAAGATGAAATACACCGTGCCGGAAAAATCCCGCTTCGCCGCCAGATGCCGCGCGGCACCGAGGAGCATCGCGGTATGCCCGTCATGGCCGCAGGCATGCATCTTGCCTGATACCGTCGATCTATAAGGCCGCTCCGCCATCTCAGGCATGGCAAGCGCATCCATGTCGGCGCGGAGCCCGATCCTGCGCGTGCCGTTGCCAACCTGCAGCGTCCCAACCACGCCGGTGCCGCCGAGCCCGCGATGCACCGTGACACCAGCCTCTTCGAGAAGCTTCGCGACGATGCCACTGGTGCGTTCCTCCTCGAAACCGAGTTCGGGATGGGCGTGCAGATCGCGGCGCAAGGAGGTGAGAAACGGCAGATCGTCCTTGATCCGGGCGGGGATGCTCATCGGGCAATGCTCATGGGGCCTGGATATCCTGTCAAGCGAAACGGGCGCCCAACCGGCGCCCGCGTCAGATCATCCCTTGTTCATCAAACAGGGTTCAAGTTCAACCCCCAGAACAGGATGATTTTAGGCTAGGCCTAAAATCTGAATCCTGTTCTCAATTAAAGAGTTAGAGCATGATGTCGTCCGAAAACCGCTCACACTTTTCGGCATCATGCTCAAGCCTCCTCGACGAATACCTCCTCGCGCTTCTTCTTGACGCTCGGCAGGAAGACGACGACGAGGACGGCGACCGCGATGGCCAGAAGAATGGCGCTGATCGGCCGCGTGACGAAGGTTGTGGGATCACCGCGCGATAGGATCATGGCGCGCCGGAGGTTCTCTTCGAGCAGCGGCCCGAGCACGAAGCCGAGCAGCAGCGGTGCCGGTTCGCAGCGAAGCTTCGCCAGCACGTAGCCGATGAGCCCGAAGAAGGCGACGGCATAGAGGTCGTAGACATTGGCGTTGACGCTGTAGACCCCGATCGAGCAGAAGGCCATGATGATGGGGAAGAGCACGTAGTAAGGCACGGTCAAGAGCTTCACCCAGAGCCCGATCAGCGGCAGGTTGAGGATGACGAGCATCAGGTTGCCGATCCACATCGAGGCGATGATGCCCCAGAACAGCGCCGGCTGCTCGGTGGCGACGTTCGGCCCCGGCACGATGCCCTGGATGATCATCGCGCCGACCATCAGCGCCATCACGGGATTGGCGGGAATGCCGAGCGTCAGCAGCGGAATGAACGAGGTCTGCGCGCCGGCATTGTTTGCCGATTCCGGCCCTGCGACACCGGCAACCGCACCCTTGCCGAATTCCTCCGGCGTCCTCGACATCCGCTTTTCCACCGTGTAGGAGGCGAAGGAAGCAAGGATCGCGCCGCCGCCCGGCAGGATGCCGAGCGCCGAGCCGATCATTGTGCCGCGAATGACGGGCGCTATCATCTCCTTGAATTCCTGGCGCGAAGGCAAGAGGCCGGACACCTTGGCCATCAGCACCGTGCGTGTCGACTCGCCCTCGAGATTGCGCAGGATTTCCGCCACCCCGAAGACGCCGACGGCGAGCGCCACGAAATTCAGCCCGTCCGCATATTCACGGATGCCGAGCGTGAAGCGCGGCGTGCCGGTGTAGATATCGGTGCCGACAAGACCGAGCAGCAGCCCGAGGGCCACCATCGCAAGCGCCTTGACGACCGAGCCGTGCGCCAGCGCGATCGAGGACACAAGGCCGACGATCATCAGCGAGAAATATTCCGCCGAGCCGAACTGGAGGGCGATCGCCGTGAGCGGCGGCGCAAAGATTGCGACGAGGAAAGTGGAGACCGTACCGGCAAAGAACGAACCGAGTGCCGCGATGGCAAGTGCTGCGCCGGCCCGGCCTTTGCGGGCCATCTGGTAGCCGTCGATCGCGGTCACGGCGGACGAGGATTCGCCCGGCATGTTGATCAGGATGGCAGTGGTCGAGCCGCCGTACTGCGCACCATAATAGATGCCGGCGAGCATGATGAGCGAGGAGACGGGCTCCAGCTGGAAGGTGATCGGCAGCAGCATGGCGATGGTCGCCGTGGCGCCGATACCGGGCAGCACGCCGATCAGCGTGCCGAGCAGCACGCCGATCAGGCAGAAGAGCAGGTTTTCCGGGGTACCGGCTGTCGCGAAACCGAGCGCGAGATTGCTGAAAAGATCCATCATCGTCTCCTAGAACCGGACCCAGGGGCCGAAGCGCTCGAACGGCAGGCCGAGCCCATAACTGAAGACCGCGACCGAAAAGATCGTCAGCAGCAGCGACAGCACGATCGCGAAGAACAGGTTCATCTTGGTCGACGCGAAGCAGGCGATGAAGGCGGTGACGAACAGTGCCGGTGCGAAGCCGAGACCGCGCACCGTCAACCCGAAGAACACCGGCGCCGGCAGGATGAAGAGCATGCCGCGCCAGGCGAAGGGGTCGATCGGCTCACCCTCGACCCGCAGCGCCTGAATGAAGATGATCGCGCCGAGAAGCACGAGCACGCAGGCAAGCACCAGCGGAAAATAGCCAGGCCCCATGCGAAGCGCCGTGCCGAGATCAAGCCCCAGCGACTGAATGGCGAAAAAGGCGCCGGTCGCAACGAAAAGCGCGCCGCAGATCGCATTGGTGGTGTCGAAACTGATGGTTTTCATGGTGTCTCCTGGTGTTGGAGATGGTTCATATGACGCCGTCACAAAGGAGGTAGCCCCTCATCCGCCTGCCGGTACCCTCTCCCCGTGCACGGGGAGAGGGTTAGGGTGAGGGGCTCTTCCGGCATGTCCTGGACGAGGACATGATCCTCAGTCGGCATACTCGCCGGCAGCCTCGATCACCGCTTTCCAGCGGGGGATCTCGCTTTCGAGCTTGGCTTTCAGCGCAGCCGGCGTCGCATCGGCGTCGGAAGACGGCGCCGTGCCGAGTTCGGCGAAGCGGGCGCCGACATTCGGGTCCTTCAGCGCCACCTGCAGCGCCTTCGACAGACGTTCGTTGATTTCAGCCGGCGTACCCTTCGGCGTGTAGATGCCGTGCCAGATGCCGACCTCGAAGCCCGGCAGGCCGGCTTCGACAGCCGTCGGAATGTCCTTCAGCACGTCAAGGCGCTTGGGCGAGGTCACGGCATAGGCCTTGATCGTGCCGCCCTGAATCTGCTTCGTCGTGTTGGTCGTCTGGTCGCACATGATGTCGACCTGGCCGCCGAGCAGATCGGTCATGGCAGGGCCGGTGCCCTTGTAGGGAACGGTCGTGAGCGGCGTCTGGATGGCGCTCATGAACATCATGCCGCAAAGATGCGAGGCGGCGCCGATGCCGGCATTGGCGACCGTCACCTTGTCCTTGTTGGCCTTGATGTAGTCGATCAGGCCCTTGAGATCCGTCGGCTCCATGTCCTTGCGCGTGACGATCGTCATCGGCACGTCGGTAACGAGGCCGACATATTCGAAAGCGCCGAGCGTGTCGTAGGCGAGCTTGCGATAAAGCGTGGCGCTGGTCGCCATGCCGATATGGTGCAGCAGGATGGTGTAACCATCAGGATCGGCATTGGCCACGCGGCCGGCGCCGAGCGTGCCGCCGGCACCGCCGACATTTTCGACGACGATCTGCTGGCCGAGATCCTTCGACATGGATTCGGCAACGAGACGCGCAACCGTGTCCGTCGGGCCGCCGGCCGCAAACGGCACGACCATGGTGATGGTGCGCTCGGGATAGGTCTGCGCCGAAGCGACGCTGGCGAGAAGAGAGACCGCGGCAGCCGCAGTCAGGCCAAGCATGGCCTTCAGGATTTTCATCATTTCCTCCCTGATGAATCAATGAGCCCGCCGACACATCCTCCGCGCCGGTCCGGATGGCTCATTTGCCGCCGGGAAAAATCGGCCCGCAATCATCGCCACCGCTTTCGAAAGACGATTTTGCGGAAGTGCGATGCAGCATGGGTCGATTCGGAAACAAACGGCTGATACGATGGGTGGAAATCCACCCATCGCAGAACGTCACTGCCCTATTTTTTCGGAGGCAACACCACTTCGCCGGTTTCGATCAGCGACTTGAGGTTGGAGAGAATGCGCGGCCAGCCGCCGGAAACGGCGTTGATGAGCTTGGAATTCTCGACTGCGATGGAATGAGTGACCGTCAGCTTGGTGGCCGTATCGTTGACCGCCTCGATCTCCATCACGCATTGCGAATAGCCCTCGGCCTTCAGCTCCGGCATGAACTCGTTCCGCCACTTCAGCACGAGCCGTTTCGGCGGCTCGCATTCCAGGATCTCGCCGGTGTCGGCGACCGATCCGTCCTCGAACAGCAGCTTCCAGGCAGCACCCGCTCGCCACTCCGTCTCGAAATGAGCGCCGAGCCAGAATTTCTTCATGAACTCGGCCGTCGTCAGCGCCGCCCAGAGCTGCTCCGGTGTCGTGCGGATAAAGGTGACATAGTTATATGTACTGCCAGCCATGATGATACTCCCTTTTGGCCAGGACGAGATACTCTCGATGGTCAGGCTGCAGATCCAGAGCATGATGCCGAAAAGTGTAAAGCGGTTTTCGGACAACATCATGCTCTATTTCTTTGATTTAGATCCGCCCTTGTCTTCGAGGGTCTTCTTCAGATCGGCCAGCGCATTCAGCTGCTGCCGCTCGAATTTGTTGATCCAGCGTTGCGCGATCTCGTTGATCGGCACGGGATTGATGAAATGCAGTTTCTCCCGGCCCTGGCGCTTGGACGAAACGAGGTTCGCCTCCACCAGGATCGCGACATGCTTGGTCACCGCCTGGCGCGTCATGTCGAGCCCCTGGCAGAGATCGGCCAGGGTCTGGCCGCTCCTCTCATGCAGCCGGTCGAGCAATTGCCGCCGGCTGGCATCCGCCAAAGCCCGAAAAACCGCATCGTCATCCATGTCTTTATACGGAACCATTTGGTTGCCTGTTATTGCTTTTATAGGCAACCAAATGGTTGCCTGTCAAGTCGCGATTTATCCATTGCAAACAACCCGCCGCCGTTGAACTGTGAAATTGAAAGTCGGGAAATCTATCCCTCGCTGGATATCTCCGTCCCCAGCAGCTTCTTGTCGAGCCCGTATTTCTGCATCTTCTCATAGAGCGTCTTCCGGGAGATGCAGAGCGACTCATAGACCGGCTTGAGGCTTCCGCCATGCGCCACGAGCGCGCTGGCGATCACGCCGCGCTCGAATTCGGCGACGCGCTCGGCCAGTCCCGCCGCTTCGCCCGCCTGCCGCCCGCCGCCGTCGAGGCCAAGCACCAGACGATCGGCGGCATTTCTCAATTCACGCACATTGCCCGGCCAGTCGCGCTGGGCGATATCGGCGATGACATCGGGTGGCACGACCATCTCGTCGCGGCCGTAGCGGGCCGCCGCTTCCCGCACCAGCTGCAGGAAGAGCAGCGGAACATCCGCTCGCCGCTGCGACAGCGACGGCACATGCAGCGTCGCGACGTTCAGCCGATAGAACAGGTCGGCACGGAAGCGCCCGGCCGCCACCTCCGCCTCCAGATCGACCTTGCTCGTGGCTATGAACCGCACATCGAGCGCCACAAGCTCGTTCGACCCGAGCCGCGATATCACCCGCTCCTGCAGCACCCGCAGGAATTTCGCCTGCAGGTCGAAGGGCATGGAGCTGATCTCGTCGAGCAGGATCGTCCCGCCCCGCCCATGCTCGAATTTTCCGTAACGCGGCCTCACCGCACCCGGAAAGGCCCCCACCTCATGGCCGAAAAGCTCGCTCTCGATCAGGTTCGCCGGCAGGGCAGCGCAATTGATTGCGATGAACGGCCGGCTCGCCCGGGCGCTGATATCGTGGAGCGCGCGCGCCACCACCTCCTTGCCGGCCCCGGTCTCACCGACAACGAGCGTATCGGCATCGCTCGCCCCGATTGCCCGGATGCGGTAGCGCAGATCCACCATTACCTGCGTGCGCCCCGGCAGCCGCGCCTCGATATCGTCGCGTTTGCCGGCGACTGCCTTCAGCAGCCGGTTTTCGAGCACAAGGCCGCGCCGCTCCATCGCCCGGCGGATGACGCCGGCGAGCATTTCGGGCGTGAACGGCTTCTCGATGAAATCATAGGCGCCTTCGCGCATCGCCCTCACCGCAAGCTGCACGTCGCCATGGCCGGTCACAAGGATGACAGGCACCTCCGGGTCGATCTCGCGGATCTTCTGCATCAGCGACATGCCGTCGATGCCGGGCATGCGGATATCGCTGACGACGACGCCGGGAAAACTGTAACCGATCAGCTCAAGCACATGATCGCCGTTCGAAAAGGTGTCGACGCTGAAGCCTGAGAGTTCCAGCGCCTGCGCCGTCGAACGGCGCAGTTCCTCCTCGTCGTCGACCAAAAGGATCTTCGCATCGTTCATTCCGCCGCCTCCGGCATCAGCCCCGCCGCCGATTGCAGCTCGATGCGGAACACCGCACCGCCGTCAGGATGATTGACGGCGGCAAGGCTGCCGCCGAAATCCTTGACGATATTGTAGGAGATCGAAAGCCCGAGGCCGAGCCCCTTGCCGACGCCCTTCGTCGTAAAGAACGGATCGAAGATGCGCTCGGCGATTGCCGCCGGCACGCCCGGCCCATGGTCTCTCACCGTCAGCACCACCTTGCCGGCTTCCTCGAAGGCGGAAATCTCGATGCGCCTGTTATCAAGCCCTTCGACCGCATCGGCCGCATTCGAAATCACGTTGACCAGCACCTGCTGCAAACGCACCGAGCCGGCGCGCACCACCGGCGGCCTTGTTCCGAGATCGAGCAACAGCTCGGCATCCGCTGCCTTCAGCCGCCAGGCGATGATCTCCAGCGTGTCGCGCATCGCCTCGTCGAGCGAAACCGGACCGAGCTTCTCGTTCGGCTTGCGGGCGAAGTTGCGCAGGTGACGGCTGATCGACGCCATCCGGTCGATCAGCCCGCCGATGCGCCGGATATTGTCGCGCGCCTCCTCCGTCCGGCCGCGATCGATGAGCACCGAGGCGCTGTCCGTATAGGTCTTGGCGGCGGCGAGTGGCTGATTGAACTCGTGCGAAAGGGCAGCCGACATCTGCCCGAGCCCGGCGAGTTTTCCGGCCTGGATGAGGTCGGCCTGCGTCTGGCGCAGTTGCTGCTCGGTCAACCGCCGCTCGGCGATTTCCTCTTCGATGCGGCTGTTGACACGGGCAAGATCGGCCGTGCGCTCCTCGACGCGCCGTTCCAGCTCGTTGCGGGCGTCGGCCTGCAACTGCATGCGCTCGGCAAGCCGCGCCCGCCGCTGGCGCAGAACCGCGACCGCAAGCCCGGCGATGCAGAGGATGAGGAAGACCGCCGCGAGTGCGGTGCGCGCCTGGGTGCGGATGGAACTCGTCTCCATCAGCACGTTCACCGTCCAGTCCTCGGCCGGCATATAGTGCGAGAGCACCAGATATTCGCTCGAGCCGCGCTCACCGGCGAGCGTCATCAGCTCATGCTCCTCGAACCGATGGCGTGTCACCGGCAGCTCCGTCAGCCTGGCATTGGCATAACGCCGCGACGCCTCGGTGCGCGCGACGCGATCCGCCGTCAGCGGCAGGATAGCGCCGTAAAGCCATTCCGGGCTGCCGGACATGAAGATGATGCCCTCGGGATCGGAGACGAAGATCTTGTATTCGCCGTCGCCCCAGGAGGATTCGATCATGTCGATATCGACCTTGAAGACGATGACGCCGCGAATATCCGCGTCGATCCGGATCGGCGCGGCAAAATAATAGCCGCGCTTCAGCGAGGTCGTGCCGAGCGCATAGAAGCGCGCCTGCCGGCCTGCGATCGCATCCCGGAAATAGGGCCTGTAGCTGAAATTCTGGCCGACGAAGCTTGCAGGCCCGTCGTAGTTGCTGGCTGCAATCGTCTCGCCATCAGGCTTGACCACGTAGATATCGGAGGATTTCAGCAGCCCGTTGATCGCCTTGAGATAGAGATTGGCCGCAGCGCGCAGCGCCTCATCCTCGGGCGCGCTCACCAGTTCCTTGATGTCGTCGTGATCGGCGATCAGCGCCGGCAGCGCCTCGTAACGGTTGAGATGGCCGCTCAGCGCCGAAACGGCAAGGCGCAGCGCCGTTCCCGCCTGCGCCGAAGCCTCTCCCATATAGGCGCGCGTCGCAATCGCGCTCCCATAGGTGAAGAAGGCGAAAATGATGAGCGGCACGACGAGCAACGCCGCTATCGCACGATATCTCGAAGACAGATCCGGCTCCTCCCCTTTCTGCCTTCACTCCCCAGCGAGGCATACCCGACGGCGCCAAGTCTAATGAGGCCGGCCGCGATTTCCAAGGGGCTGCCGAAACTTGACACCCGGAAGCGGCAGATGTCCTATTGCTGCATCGCAAGGAGACCCCCGCTCATGAGCGACGACCAGACGCCCGCCGACAGCAAGCTCACCACCTCCAAGCGCCGCTGGGCGGCCGAAGGCAAATTCCTCACCGGCCGCATCAGCCGGCCCGAAACCGAGCGCCTGCCGCCCGGCCAGCACCTGGTCAAGAACTGGCCGGTGCTCGATCTCGGGCAGCAGCCTGTCGTCTCCACAGATACCTGGCGGCTCGAAGTACGCGGCCTCGTCGAGACGCCGCTCACCCTCAGCTGGGCCGCGTTCCAGGCGATCGAGCAAAGCGCCGGGGTGAGCGACATCCACTGCGTCACCACCTGGTCGCGCTACGACAACAAATGGAACGGCGTTTCGACGCGCGATCTGCTCGACCTCGCCATGCCGAAGCACGAAGCCGGTTACGTCATGCTGACGAGCTACGACGGCTACACCACCAACCTGCCGCTCTCCGATTTCGCCGCCGAGGACGCGATCCTTGCGACCTCATGGGAAGGCCTGCCGCTGACGCCGGATCACGGCGGGCCGATGCGCCTCGTCGTGCCGCATCTCTATTTCTGGAAAAGCGCCAAATGGCTGCGCCGCATCGACCTGATGCCTGCCGACAAGGCCGGTTTCTGGGAAAAGAACGGCTACCACATGTATGGTGATCCGTGGCGTGAGCAGCGCTATTCCGACGACTGAGCCTTCGGCCGCAGAACGCGACCAAGCGTAAAGACCGCAAGGCCGAGCAACGCGGCGAGCCCCGTCAGCGACACCATGCTGGCGGCATGAAACGGTATCCCGCTCCAGCGCGGCCTGACGATATCGGCGGTGTTGAAAGCCTCGCCGCTGAACCGGCAGGTGATGAGTGCAAGACCGCGCCGCGCCATATCGGCGTCTATGGTGGAGATGATTTCGCCTGCCGCAGCCGCCTCCCGCGGCATCACACGCATCGAAAGCAGGACTGCCTTGGTCGCCGCCAGATAGGCGTGGGCGCATTCGTTGAACGGGCTCTCCTCGTCCGTCACGCTGCCCGGCACCCGGCCCCACAGGCAGTAGGAATATTGGATCTCGGCATAGTTCAGAACGCGCCGGAACGGCTCGTCCGTGTCGACCGCGCGTGATGCAAGGCCGATAATCCCACTGCGATAATCTGAAATTGCCGCCATCTCGCCGTGGGAAATCTCCGGGATATCGAGACCGGCATGACTGCCGGCGCCACTGCGGCTATGGGCAAGGGCGTTTCCAGCAACGGCAAGGAACAAGGCGACGGTGGAAAACACTGTCAGCAGGGATGGTCTGGTTCTGTTGCTTTTCATGGCCGCCGGAAAAAAGTCAAGGCGCCGGCAAAGCGGCGCCCTTCGATGCGTTCAGTGGAAAGCCGCTGCCGGCCGGCCGCGCTGCCCGCCCCTGACGGCAATCCGCTTTTCCGCCAGCGCCCCGAAGGCGAGGCCGAGCGTGGCCCAGAGGATCACATGCATACCGAGCGAAGTCGTGCGGAAACGCCAAAGCACCATCGCCGAGAAGTTTTCCGGCACCTCGTTGATCGGCGGCAGCAAGTAGAGCACGAGGCCGATGAAGACGAGATAGGCGATGCCGGCGATGATGGCGCCGTTCCACAGGCCGAAACGCTCCGAGAGACGGCGCGAAAGCGCCACCGCGGCAATGAGCGCGGCAAGCGAAACGACGATCATCAGGAAGAACAACTCGGTCCTGACGCCGATCGTATCGGGATTGCCGACAGCCGGCGGATTGGCCGGGTACTTGATACCGGGAACAAGAATGATCGCCACGAAAGCAGCAATGGCGATAACAGCCGAGGTGCCGCGCGGGGAAAGGCGGCTGAAGCGGCCGTGCACGAAGGCGAAGGCGAGCGCGAAGAGCCCGCCGACGGCGACGCTGTAAGCCATGACTCCAGTGAAAAGACCGAGGCCGGCCTGCGTGGCGCGGCTGACGATTTCAGGTTCGGCAGCCTCGCCGGCCGCCAGCGCAGTCGCCTCCTCGAAGGCGATCGCCGCATCGACCAGCGGCTCGCCGAAAGTATGGGCGAAGGCAAAAACGAGGATACCGGCAATCAGGCCCGCGAGCATGCCGCGAAGCAAAAGATTTCCAACCATGTCAGGGGCTCCTTAGTGGCAGGGAAAACCGAGGAGATGGCGGCCGTCATGCACGAATTCGTGCACATACATGCCGTTGAACAGCGCCATTGCGCCTTCCTCGGTGCCGACGAAATAGATGGCGATGATCATCAGCAGGCCGCCGAAGATCGCCCAGGGCAGGATCTCTCCTACGGGGATTGGCGCCGGTACCGCAACGGGCGCGAAAGTGGTGTCAGACATGTATTCCTCCGGGAATGACGCGTTCAGTCGAAAGAGTGTGTGCAGTAGGGTCTGACTTCCAGCGCGAAGAGCTTTCGACACGCTGGTCACAGTGGCGCGACCGCGCCGGACTTTCACCGGCTTCCAAACCCGCAACAGCACGGTTATATCTGCACGCCGAAGAGACTGTCAACGAAACTTCACAAGCCGGCAAAGGGCCGTCCCCACCAGATTCCCGGAGACAAGAACGACCGTGAACACGCGCCTCACCTGGATCTGCCACGGCGCGACGGCCGCAAGCCGCAAGGGCCAGTTTCCGCTCGACGAACCGCTGGAAAGCAAGGCCGTGGAGGAAGCAGGCAGCATGGCAGCGCTGCCCCGCGCCGACCGCATCGTGACAAGCCCCGCCTTGCGCGCCCACCAGACCGCGGAAGCGCTCCGCCTCGAGGCCGGGATCGACCCGGCGCTTCGGGATTGCGACTATGGCCGCTGGGCCGGCAAGGCGATCGTCGCGATAGAGGCCGAGGAACCCGAAAACCTCGTGGTCTGGATGACCGATCCGGAAGCCGCCCCGCATGGCGGCGAGAGCCTCTTTGATCTGCGCGCACGCATCGCCGGTTGGATGGACGGCCAGTCCGCCCTCGGCGGCCATGTGATCGCCGTCAGCCACGTGGCAATCATCCGGGCGGCGATGACCCATGTGCTTCAGACGCCGCTCTCCTCCTTCTGGCTGAGCGACGTCGAGCCGCTCGCCATTGTCCGCATGACCAGCAACGGACGGCGCTGGTCGCTGCGCTTTTAGCATTAGAGACCTCTGATTCTTATCCAGCCTTACGCAAGCAAATCGCGTCATCTCTATTGAACCCGATCTTGCGGGTGCTACTTCCTTGCCCCAAGGAGATGGAAGATGACATATGATTGGAGTGGGGAGCGTACGCGGCGTTTGCGTTTGATGCGCGTCGCGACAGTCGCAGTTCTTGTCGGCCTCTTCGTCAGCGTACCACTGCTGATCGTCGCCGCCTGAAGCGTTAGAAAAGGCGAGCGTTGCAGCGGCGCTCGCCTTCTCCTTTTCTCGAGCCGCGATGCTCCTATTGCGGAATCTGGATCACCGCGAAGAACAGGCCGAGCTGGCGGATCGCATGGGCGAAGCCTTCGTAATCGACCGGCTTGGTAATATAGACATTGGCGCCGAGATCGTAGCAGCGCTGGATTTCACGCTCGTCGTCCGTCGTCGTCAGGATGACCACCGGCAGGCGCTTGGTGTGCTCGTTGCCCTTGATCTGCTCGAGTATATCGATGCCGGACATATCCGGCAGGTTGAGATCGAGCAGCACCAGCAGGTAGCGGTCCCTGCTCACCTCGCCGCTGCGATCCGTGCCGAGCATGAAGTCAAGAGCGCTTCTGCCATTGGTGAAAGGCACGATCTCATTGTTGACGCCAGCGCGGCGCACATTCTTTTCGATGAGCCGAGCATGACCTTCATCATCCTCAACCATGACGATGGTTACTTCCTTGCCGGTCGCTTTCATGTGTCTGCCTTTATGATGGTGCCGAGATCTGCCGACAGCGTCAGCGAAAACGTGCTGCCGACGCCTTCCGTCGACTCGACGGTAATGTCGCCTCCCAAATTTCGTATTAACGAGCGCACATGGGCAAGGCCTATTCCCTCGCCCGGTTGGTCCTGTTCGCCCGCCCGGCGGAAGAGTTCGAAGACCCGCTCCCGGTCCGCCGCCGCAATGCCGCGCCCGTTATCGCTGATGTCGATCCCGATCCGCCTCTTGCCGAGCGGGAAAACGCGTACGGAAAGCGAAAGCGGCCGGCCCGGCACGCGGTATTTCACCGCATTGTCGAAGAGATTGCCCAGGATCTGGTCCAGCGAGAAGCGATCGGTCGTTGCCGTTTTTACCCGCACATCGATCTCGATCGAGCCTTCGGAGGCGACGACCTGATGATGGACGTTTGCCGCGGCCGTATCGATCACTGCCTTCAGGTCCAAGCGCTCCGGTATCAGCTTGCGTCGGCCGTCGCGGGAAATCTTCAGGATGGCGTTGATCAGCGAATCCATCTTGCGCGTCGAGGAGCGGATGAAGCCCATCGCCTCGGGCAAATCAGCCTCTACAGCAAGACGGGCTTCGCGAATCTCTTCTTCCGAGGGCTTCCTGTCATCGGCCAGCACATAGGTTCCAACCGCCTTGAGGCTGGCTTCCAGCTCACTGAGGAAACCCATGATGTTGACCAGCGGCGCGCGCAAATCATGCGTCACGATATAGGCGAAGCGCTGGATTTCCTGGTTCGCCCGGATGACATCTTCCGTCCGCTCGTTGACACGCTCCTCGAGACCGGCATTCAGCGCCTCCACCACCTCGCGCGCGCGTGAAAGCTCGCGCAGGTGCTGAACGATGATCAGGATGGCGCCCCCGATGACGATGGCAATCGCGACGGCTCCGCCGACGGTCGTCCATTGCAGATTGTTGGCGGCGGCAAGCTGCTCGCCGACGACATTCTGCAGCCGCTCATCGGTCCGCGCGATGAAACCGGTCAGCGTCGAGCGCACCAGCCCCATGGCCGTGTTGCCGATGTCGGCTCGAACCATGACGAGCGCGTCCTGTATCTTTCCGTCGGAGGCGAGCGCGATCGTGGTCGCGAGTTCGCCAAGCTTGGCGTCGATTGCCCTGTCGAGACCTGGCATTCCGCCGGCGTAGTCAGACAAATCCCCGATTGCCACCTTTAGCTTCTGGCGCCGCTCCGGCAAATCGCGGATCGCGGTCTTGTAAGGCTCGAGATAGCTCCGGTCGGCCGTCAACAGGAAGCCGCGCTGCCCGGTCTCCGCATCCTGCAGCGACGAGAGAAGATCTGCCGCAGCGCTTCGAATAAGGCGGATCTTCGCGACAGTATCGGAATAGACACTGTTTTCTCGGACCAGCCAGAGCGACGCACCGACGATACCAGTCAGGATCAGGATGCCGAGCGCGAGCATGATCAGAGTAGAACGCACGAAAGAAGTATTTGAGGAAGGCATGAAGGACTATCTCTGAGCTGCGGCTCATGGAGCAGTGACGGAAAAAACCCTTCCGGGCAAGCCGATCATCGCAGCCGAGTCTGCTAAGAAAAAAATTATACTAGGGATTCCGCTCAGCGCTTTGTGCCCGTTATGCTCGTACTGGTGATGGATACGGGATCGCTTGCCGGAAACGTATCCTCGAGCCCTTCGTCCAACTGCTCTTCCACGGTCTCGCGGTCACCGGCGGAACGGGCATCCGGCCGTGCTGCGATACCCGATGTTTCACTCGTGCCGGAATGCGCGGACGCGAAGCGGGCCATGAGTTCCCTTGCCCTGCCGAGCGCGTTGCCGCGATTGAGCGACTGCGCCGCATCGTTCGGCATCTGCACGGAGACGACCTCACCGCCGTCGCCCACGAATTCGACCGTAAAGCCGCCCTTGCCGCCATGGGCGGAGATAACCTGCGTGCCGATCACCTGCATCGAAATATCCTCTCTCTTCGACTATGTCGGCAAACGGTCGTAGCAGCCCCTTGGTTCCACCAAAAGGTGGTCAGAGGCCTCTCAATGGCACAGCAACAGGCTGCCGCCTTCGATAATTCGCTTTCAGGTTTCAACAAACATTTCAGACTTTCATGGTATTTCCGCATAGGTTGGAGATGGAGAAGCTAGAATGCCGGTGTTTTTCCAGAGCAGAGCTGGACGGCAATGCGTGTCGATTGTGGCGTTTGGAGTGACCCTCTGGATCGTCGGCACGCTGTTGCAGGTCGACGATAGCCTGGTTTCCTTCATGAGCGATTTCGGCAAATACGGTGCCGACAAGCTCGTTCTTGCGCTCGGCATCGGCGGCGCCATGAGCTTCATCTATTCCGTGCTTCGCATCGCCGACCTGCGCAAGGAAATGGAACTGCGCGCCACCGCCCAGGCAAGGGCCGACTGGACCTCGACCCACGACCACCTGACCAAGCTGCCGAACCGCTACGCCTTCGAGCGCAAGATCCTGCCGCGACCGCCGATCAGGAGCGAAGAGGCTGCGATCGAGGAGTCGGACGGCAACGTCACCATCTTCTCCGTCGATCTCGACGGCTTCAAGAAGGTCAACGATCTCGTCGGCCACAAGGGCGGCGACGTGCTTTTGATCGAGGTCGCCAAACGCATCTGCGCGCTCGGCAATGCCGATTGCGTCTATCGCTTCGGCGGCGACGAATTCATCATCGTCGCCCTTGGCATGACCGCGCAGCGCGAGGAGCGTTTCGCCAAGCTGCTGATCCAGGCCGTCACCCGGCCGATCCATATCGACGGCTTCGCCGTCGAGGTCGGCGCCAGCGTCGGCTACGATCGCTGGGCCGAAGGCAGCGAGCCGCCGGAAGACGCCGCCCACCGCGCCGACCTCGCCATGTACGAGGCGAAATCACGCGGACCCAACCACCATTTCGTCTTCGAACCCTCGATGCAGGACAAGGTGACGGAACGCGCCTCGCTGGAAACCAGGCTGCGCGCCGCGATCCCCAAGAAGGCGATCAAACCCTTCTATCAGCCGCTGATCGACCTGAAGACCGGTCAGCTCTGCGGCTTCGAGGCCTTGGCGCGCTGGATCGGCGACGACGGCGTCAACATCCCGCCGCCCGTCTTCATCGGCATCGCCGAAGAAACCGGCATGATCACCACCCTGTTCGAGGATCTTCTCGCCCAGGCCTGCAACGACGCCCTCTCATGGCCGGAGCATGTGACATTGTCCTTCAACGTCTCCCCGGTGCAGATGGAAGACAAACTGCTGACCTCCCGCATCCTCAAGGTCCTCTCGGCAAGCCGGCTGCCGCCGCAGCGCCTGGAAGTGGAGATCACCGAAAACGCGCTGATCCAGGATCCCGCCATCGCCGCCGTCATCCTCGACGAACTGCACGCGGCCGGCATCCAGATCGCGCTTGACGATTTCGGCACGGGATATTCGAGCCTCGCCCAGCTCGCCCGCTACCGCTTTGACAAGATCAAGATCGACAAAAGCTTCATCGCCACCTTTCGCGACGACGAACGCCAGGAAAAGATCGTCCGCGCCATGCTCGGCCTCGGCAAGAGCCTCAACATCAAGACGACGGCGGAAGGCATCGAAGAACACGGCCAGCTCGCCTCTCTGCTGCAGCTCGGCTGCGATGTCGGCCAGGGCTATCTTTTCGGCAAGGCGATGCCCGCCGCCGAGGCGGGCATCTTCATCAGCGATCGCAATACCAAATTGGCCTCGACGGGCTGACGGAACGCTCTAAAAGACCTGGCGCATGATCACGAAGAGCACGAATGCGATCGCGATCGAGGCCGGCAGCGTCAGCACCCAGGCCATCAGCATGTTGCGCACGGTTGACCATTGCAGGCCGGAACCGTTCGCCGCCATGGTGCCGGCAACGCCTGATGACAACACATGTGTGGTCGAAACCGGCAGGCCGAAATGATCGGCCGAGGCGATGGTGACCATCGCGACGACTTCGGCCGCAGCACCTTGCCCGTAGGTCAGATGCGTCTTGCCTATCTTTTCGCCGACGGTAACGACGATACGCTTCCAGCCCACCATCGTGCCGAGGCCAAGCGCGATTGCGACCGCGACCTTCACCCAGAGCGGAATGAACTTCGTCGCATTGTCGACCGCCTTGTGGTAGCTCGTCACCGCACTGAGATCGCCGGCATCCATCGGCAGCAGCTTCTGCTTGTCGATCAGTTTCAGAGCCTCGCCGATCAGGTAGATGTCGTTGCGGACGTTGCCGACGAGATGGGTCGGCACAGCCTCGAGCGTCGGGAAGCCGGCGACTTCGGCGCTCGTCTGGTGGATATATTGCTGCAGGGCCGGCGTCGTCGCATCCGTCCAGGTCTTGTTCTTCACGGCATTGCTGACCTCGACCTTGTAGTCTGTGACGATGACGCCTGGCTTCACATATTTGCCGAGCGCGGTTTCCACCTGGGCCGATGCCGACTTGTAGGCTTCGAGATAGTTGATGTCAGGCGTGCGGTTCAGCGCGAAGGCCGTCGGCACGAGGCCGATCAAAATGAGCATGATGAGACCCATGCCCTTCTGGCCGTCGTTGGAACCGTGAGCGAAGCTGACGCCGGTGCAGGTGAAGATCAGGATCGCGCGGATCCAGAGTGGCGGCGGCTGGTTGCCCTTCGGTTCGTCATAGAGCGCCTTGTTGCGCACCAGAAGCTTCATGACGAGCAGAAGAACAGCCGAAAGACCGAAGCCGATGAGCGGCGAGATCAGCAGCGACAGGCCGATATTGGTCGCCTGCGACCAGTCGACGCCGCTCGTGGCAGTCCCTGCCGGCGCCAGAAACTGGTTGGCGAGACCGACCCCGATGATCGATCCCACAAGCGTGTGCGAGCTCGACGACGGCAGGCCGAGATACCAGGTGCCGAGGTTCCAGAAGATCGCGGCGATCAACAGCGCGAAGACCATGGCAAGGCCGGAGCCGGAGCCGACCTGCAGGATGAGTTCCACCGGCAGCAGCGCCAGAATGCCGAAGGCGACGGCGCCGCTCGAGGTCAGCACGCCGAGGAAATTGAAGAAACCCGACCAGATGACGGCGAATTCCGCCGGCAGCGAACGGGTATAGATCACGGTGGCGACGGCATTGGCCGTATCGTGGAAACCGTTGACGAACTCGAAGCCGAGCGCAATCAGCAGCGCAAGGCCAAGAAGAATCCAGGGAACGGCAACTGCAGTCGTCAGGTCGCGGGCGAGCGCATAGGCGACATATCCAAGACCGCAGACCAGAACGAGTGCGAATACCGGCAAGAACCACTTGCCGGCCGAGTTCGAACTGTGCAGCGGGTGGGAAGCGTCGCTATGAACCTGGCTGGGGGCAATATCGGCCATGGCATAGTTCCTTGTTCCGTTTGCAAATTTGCCTTTCGTTAATAATTCCGGAGCGTGAAGCTCTCATGACGCTTGAATGACCGACCGGGCGGGTGGAAACGCCGGTCGGCTGCGCTTCGACAAAAAAACGCCCGTGGGGCGAATACATTCCTTTCCGCCCGGGACCCCGACACTAAGTTCGGTCAGGTCACGACCGCGCGGAGTCTCAAAAGACATGCCATCGACCGACCTTCTCCTGACTTTCAATGCCGGTTCCTCGACGGTGAAGATCGGCATCTTTGCGATGGACGGCGACGCGGCGCGGCGCATCGGCAAGGGCGTGATCGATTTCCGCAATGAGCCGCTGTCGCTTAGCCTGACGGAAGGGCCGCGGACATTCGAAACGCCGCTGAAAGCGGAAGCGACGGAAGACCTGCACGGCGTCATCGACGAGACCTTTTCCCTTCTCGCCGATCATTTCGATATCGCCGCCATCAGCGCCGCCGGCCACCGCGTCGTCCACGGCGGCGACCGCTTCACCAGCGCGGTCGCTCTCGACGAAGCCGTAATCGATGCCGTCGACGCACTGACCCCGCTTGCGCCGCTGCATCAGCCGCAGGCGCTGCGCTTCATCCGCGCCCTCCGGCATCTGAAGCCGCATCTTGCCCAGACGGCCTCCTTCGACACGGCCTTCCATGCCACGCAGGACAATCTCGTTCGCCGCTTCGCCATTCCCCGCGCGCTGCATGACGACGGCATCAAGCGCTATGGCTTCCACGGTCTTTCCTACAAGTTCATCGCCGGTGAGCTTCGCCGCAAGGCGCCACGCATGGCAAAGGTGGTCGTCGCCCATCTCGGCAGCGGCGCCAGCCTCTGCGCGCTGGATGAGGGCGCCAGCCGCGATTGCAGCATGGGCTTTTCGACGCTCGACGGCATCCCGATGGCGACACGTCCCGGCTGGCTCGATCCCGGTGTCATCCTGCATCTGGCTGGTGAGAGGAAGCAGTCCTTCAAAGAGATCGAGGACCTGCTCTATCACCGCTCAGGCTTGCTCGGCGTCTCCGGCATCAGCGCCGATACGCGCGACCTCCTCAAGGACGGAGGGCCGGAGGCGCGAGAGGCGATCGACCTCTTCACGCTGCGCATTGCCGGCGAGATCGGCCGCATGGCAGCAACGCTTGACGGCCTCGACGCGGTCGTCTTTACCGCCGGCATCGGCGAGCACCAGCCGGAAATCCGCGCCGGCGTGGCGAAAAGGCTGTCCTGGCTTGGCCTTATCGTCGGTGAAAAGGCCAATGCCGCCAATGATTTCACCATCAGCACCGGGGAAAGCCGCATCGCCGCCCATGTCATCGCCACGGACGAGGAGCAGGTCATCGCCGACGAGGCGCTGTCCATTCTTCGCGGCGGCTGATCCAGATCAACGGCATGCCGGCGCTAACAGATAGAATTGACATTGAACAAGTCTCGAACGGGAGAAACCCATGGAAAAGCATGTCTCGACCGCCGCCCTGACTGATGCCGAACTCACCCTGATCGACCGCTACTGGCGCGCCGCCAACTATCTCTCGGTCGGCCAGATCTACCTGCTGACCAATCCGCTGCTGCGCGAGCCGCTGAAACCGGAGCATATCAAGCCCCGCCTGCTCGGCCACTGGGGCACGACGCCCGGCCTCAACTTCATCTATGCGCATCTGAACCGGCTTATCCGCGCCCGCGACCTCGACATCATCTATATGTGCGGCCCCGGCCATGGCGGGCCGGGCATGGTCGCCAACACCTATCTCGAAGGCATCTATAGCGAGATCTATCCCGATATTTCCGAGGACGCCGAAGGCATGCGCAAGCTCTTCCGGCAATTCTCCTTCCCCGGCGGCATTCCGAGCCATGCAGCACCCGAAACGCCGGGCTCGATCCATGAGGGCGGCGAACTCGGTTACGCCCTCGTCCATGCCTATGGCGCGGCCTTCGATAATCCCGATCTGATCGTCGCCTGCGTCGTCGGCGACGGCGAGGCTGAAACCGGGCCGCTGGCCGCAAGCTGGCATTCCAACAAGTTCCTGAACCCCGCGCGCGACGGCGCCGTGCTGCCAATCCTGCATCTGAACGGCTACAAGATCGCCAATCCGACCATTCTCGGCCGCGCCAGCGACGAGGACCTGCATCACCTCTTCGAAGGTTATGGCTACGAACCCTTCTTCGTCGAGGGCCACGAGCCCCGCGACATGCACGAGAAGATGGCGGCGACCTTCGAGCGGGTCTTCGACCGCATCCGCGAGATCCAGAATGAGGCTCGCAATAGCAAGGCGCCCGATATCTGCCCGCGCTGGCCGATGATCGTGCTGCGCAGCCCGAAAGGCTGGACCGGCCCGAAGGAGGTCGACGGCAAGAAGGTGGAAGGCTTCTGGCGCGCCCATCAGGTGCCGGTCTCCAATTGCCGCGAGGATGACAGCCACCGCAAGATCCTCGAGGACTGGATGCGCGGTTATGATCCGGAAGATCTGTTCGGCGCCGATGGCCGGCTGAAGCCCGAACTGCGGGCGCTGGCGCCTGTCGGCAAACGTCGCATGGGCGCCAATCCGCACGCCAATGGCGGCTTGCTGCGTAGGGAGCTCGATGTTCCCGATATTCGCGACTATGCGGTCGATATCGGCAGGCGCGGCAACGCCATGGTACAGTCGACGGAAATCCTCGGCCACTACCTGCGCGACACGATGAAACTCAATGCCGAGGCCGCCAACTTCCGCATCTTCGGTCCTGATGAGACGGAATCGAACCGCCTCGGCAGCGTCTTCGAAGTGACCGACCGCGTCTGGATGGAGCGTATCGAGCCCTATGATGTCCACCTATCACGGGATGGCCGCGTCATGGAAGTGCTGAGCGAACATCAATGCGAAGGCTGGCTGGAAGGCTACCTGCTGACCGGGCGCCATGGCTTCTTCAGCTGCTACGAGGCGTTCA
>Ga0307515_10006436_pt1 | contig 23492 bp, 20 predicted proteins | sample 17_EM_MG_FD_194513 | JGI IMG/M metagenome (GOLD analysis project Ga0307515, IMG submission 194513) | Populus trichocarpa ectomycorrhiza microbial communities from riparian zone in the Pacific Northwest, United States - 17_EM | ecosystem: Host-associated > Plants > Roots > Unclassified | place... | reverse complement strand
CAGCACCTTATCATCTCGCGAGAAAGCCACGGCATTGACCCAATTCGAATGGCCCTCGAGCGTCTGTAGCACCGCCCCCGTGCTCGCATCCCACAGCTTGACCGTCCTATCGTCCGATGCCGACGCTAGCACCTTACTATCTCGCGAGAAGGCCACGTCAAAGACGTAACTCGAATGGCCCTCGAGCGTCTGTAGCGCCGCTCCCGTGTTCGCGTCCCACAGCTTGACCGTCGTGTCGTCTGATGCCGATGCCAGCACCTTACCATCTCGCGAGAAGGCCACGGCATAGACGAAACCCGAATGGCCGTCGAGCGTCTGTAGCACCGCTCCCGTGCTTGCGTCCCACAGCTTGACCGTCGTGTCGGCTGATGCCGACACCAGCACCTTACCATCTCGCGAGAAGGCTACGGCATAGACGGGTCTCGGATGGCCCTTGAGCGTCTGTAGCACCGCTCCCGTGCTCGCATCCCACAGCTTGACCGTCCTGTCGTCCGATGCCGACGCCAGCACTTTACCATCTCGCGAGAAGGCTACGGCATGGGCGTAATCCAAATGGCCCTTGAGCGTCTGCAGCACCGCTCCCGTACTCGCGTCCCACAGCTTAACCGTCGTGTCGTCCGATGCCGACGCCAGCACCTTACCATCTCGCGAGAAGGCCACGGCATTGACGGAACCTAAATGGCTGTCGAGCGTCTGTAGCACTGCTCCCGTGCTCGCGTCCCACAGCTTGACCGTCCTGTCGGCCGATGCCGACGCCAGCGCCTTACCACCTCCCGAGAAGGGCACGGCGCGGATGTAACCCGAATGGCCCTTAAGCGTCTGTAGCACCGCTCCCGTACTCACGTCCCACAGCTTGACCGTCATGTCGCCCGATGCCGACGCCAGCACCTTACTATCTCGCGAGAAGGCCACGGCATAGACGGATTTCAAATGGTCCTTGAGCGTCTGTAGCACCGCTCCCGTGCTCGCGTCCCACAGCTTAACCGTCGTGTCGGCCGATGCCGACGCCAGCACCCTACCATCTCGCGAGAAGGCCGCGGCATAGACGGAACTCGTATGGCCCTCGAGCGTCTGCAATAAGGCATTCCAATCCTTTTCGACCTTAGGTAGTCTTTTTACCCATCGAGGCACCTGGTCTATAAACTGCTTCTTTACTATACTTATCATCGGCGCGAAAATAAGCGCACTACAATATACTTGGAGGGGAGCCTGCTCAATTGCTGACCGGCCGTATAGCGCGAATCGCTTTATATCATGGATAAACGCGTATAAATCCGGACAGTCGCTAGTCTAAATAGGTTAGTAGGATAACGATCCCTGCAAATTAGGGTTGGCTTACTAGAGCAATTGATTCCAAAGAATTAACAGCATAAATCCCTTCAGAGGCCTTCCTCATCCAGCTCAGCGCCTCGAGCCAGTGAAGGAGATGGACCTTCAGGAACTCATGGACTTTGTTGTTGTCGCAAAGCTGAATGCCGCCCTTCTGGAGATGCTGAATCCAATAGAGGCATGCGTACTGAAGCTCTGGAGAAAGACACTGCTCTATTTGAGTACTCTCTACGTTAGCTACAAGCACACCAGGAGCGTTTTGTCCACAGATGTCTTGTTTAAGAGAGGCCGACATGAGCCGTATGCAGCTCTCAGCTAACCTTTGATGTGCTTGCTTCTCGTCCACCCAGAAGTTCGGATCTCCGCACCTGTCTTTATCAAGGAGAAAGTCGCGAAATGACGGATGGTGGAGGCGAAGTGGGCGGTTTTGGTCCGCTGGGATATCCAGGATAGCATGAAGATCCTCTAGCGTCTGGTCGACGTCCTCTTTCACGACATGGAGTAGCCTGCTTAAAGAGTAGGCAGAAATAGGAGAGAACAAGACCACTACACTTCCAAGAGTATGCCTTAGCGTTCTATACTGGTCTTCTCTCTCTTCGTCTGTGTAGTCAGTATAGATCGAGTGCTTGAGAACAGTAACATAAATCTCGTTGAGATGCTTCTCCGGGGCTGTGGTAGCATTACTGCTGCCATGAATTATCGTGTCGAGTCTTTTGGCCGCGAATCGTTTCCCTTCACGGATAAACCGACAGGCGGTTGCGGCCCAGATAAACAGGCCACTTGCATTCCAGACTAAACGCGTAATAACCTCTTTGCCAGGCCAGCCAGCATCTAGACAGCGTTCCTGCCTAATGAGTCTAAGATTATATTCTAGGAACAGATAGATATCCTGGTCGATAATTGCTGGAGATATGTTATGTAGCACAAAATCCTGATGTTCCGCATCCGGTATTTGGCAGAATCCATATCGAATTGGAATTTCAGGTCTGCTTGTCAAAAACACTCGTAACCGGACCATCTCCAACGATCGAGCCTCAGCTAAGAGCTGTATAATAATCCCGATGTTGTTGTCGTCGTCACACTCATCAAGCGCATCGACTACCAGAACATACGAGGATTGGCAGCTGTTGCCGTCCTGCTTCGATAGCGGACGGAGGACGAGCTGGTGCCATTGGTCGCGGAGAGATTGACTCGCAATGTCGCTACGCTCCGCAATAGCGTCATAAATGTGTTGATAGAGAGCTGGTACGTTGTCCGCAAACTGCACGGCGATACTTGCGACGAACTTGCCGGCGTGGCTAACATCTCCCCCGCCTCTCGAGAAGAAGAAGCTGGCCCCGAGACGACCCTGTTCAAAGTATCTTCTAGCCACAGTGCGAGCAATCGTAGACTTTCCCGTGCCTGCTAGGCCATTCAGCCAGAATATGCACCACTTATCCTGTCCATCAGCCCAATTAAATATCTCCTGAAGAACATCAACGCGCGTGTTAGGAAGGCAAGTAGGCTCGTGTTGTCTGGCGTACGAATTGAATGGCGCTTCTGCAGCGAAAGGTAAACGTTTAAGCGGGCTGTCTACTTATATTGCCAGTCAGCATACCACGTCCTACTCCTTGCGGCGGTAGACAAATCAAAGTCCACTTTGACGTGCAAAGTCATTCCTTGAATTCAGGAGAGTCAAGGAACCACTGACCAGTTCCTTGGTGGATTCCATTTTTTGAACGTCTATCGATCTCCTCCCGGAGCCGAGTAATCGCGTTCTTCTTTCCCTCACCATATATGGGCAGCATATGGATGTCGAAAACGCCAAGCAGACAATAAGCCCCGTCCTCTTCACGTTTGGTTTCGCGTTTTCCTGCCCATGACATCCGCTCCTTAACACTGAAATTAGATAGAGAGCTTCCCTGAAGTGCTTGAACGGGAATCCCCGTTATCTCGTGAATTTGTCGCTCTAGCGATTTCCTACAACCGAGTTGCTTGCACTCTAGGGAGAAGAACTCAACTGATAGCGGAGCAATAAGCTCTTGAAGTGTCCAGCCCCGGGTGAACCATCTACTTTTCCGGAAAGCCGGTTCCCACGTCCACTGGAAGGACTGGGTGAACTGATTATAGTCATTTGCCGAAACATCTGACAGATATACGTAGCATTTCGCCGCCTTACGATACCAGCCAAACATAGAGTTGATAGCCTCTGAGAGCTCTGTGTTGTTTGATTTGTCAATGCAACAAGTGTCCACCCAGAAATGTTGTAGGCCATCTCGAGCAGCTTGCTCTCCGCAGAACTGAATCTTTCTATACCCAGCCTTACTCTTCCCAGAACCTTCTGTTAAGTCTTTAAAGGTGACCTCATCATCATCCTCTCCCCAAGTATGCGAAAGTATCGCATAGGGAGGGATGTTGTCGATAAGATCCTTGGTTAGGCTGAATTCTCCATGATTTGTGAGTACCAAAAGACGCATTATTAAAGCGTGGATATTGAGAGGCTCAAACGGGGGGGATTCACCAGATAACTGGGATATTAGGCAAAACTGTCTAGATTAGGATCCATGTGAAGCAGTAAGAGAAGGTTGATAAATAACAAGGAATGAATTTGGAGGTTGGGGAGTTCCTGCGCGTGAAGTGGGGCTCGTGGCATAGCGTATTAACAGTGCTTGAGTGTGGCGCTGTAAGCCGTGGCAGAGCTTGAGATTCCCCGCAACAGCTGATTTTGTAATACCATCTTGGGAAAGTGTTCGAGCGCACCTAGGGCGGAAGCCGACTGTAGGACCGAAGAGGTTGGCGCGCAATGCGAGGTGGCGGTGAAGGAGGTGAAATTTAAAATGTTTTCAGCGATGTTTTCCTTGCGCCCGCGCGATGTGAAGCATTTCCCACTAATAGATGCCAATGTGCGGCCAGAATGAAGCGGGACGTGGAGTAGCGGCCTTATGACGATGTGATCGACATCCTTTGTGGGCCAGACACACCATTGGTCTGACGTGAATGACCCGGCATGTATTGGTGAGAGCGTTTACCCGTCAGTCACGGAGTTTGTAGAGCCGAAGACTATGTGAAGAGAATGACTATGACCATAAGTTGCTAGCAAGGGAAATTAGAATTTGATAAATGTTTATAGTTTACCAATATTATTACACAGCATCTCGAAATTGAATTTGAAAATTACCATTCCAACTGCATTTGTTCCCCTCCAAACGTCAAGTCTCCCGCTTTATCAAGATTCGTATTAACGCGTCTTTTTATCAAGTGATAAAATATATATATATTGGCTCTGCTTTAGATTTAACTTTATAGAATTTAATGAGTTTTATGAGGCAGAGATAGATTTTATTACGTTTACGCGTTATCCTTTGTAAATATTATAAGGCTCTATAAGACACTTAATGTAGAGAGGAAGGCTCTCTGGGTTTGTTACGAGAATTGCGGTTTTATCTACGCGATAATATAACGTTTAGGCAAAGGGCCGATATATATAATATAATCTTAATTCTATCAAGTAGACCCCTCGCTTTATAAAGTAGAGCTAATATATATATATTTAATTACTTAATAAAAAGACGCGTTAATACTTATAAAGTTAGACGATATTTAACAAAGTGGGGGACTTGACGTTTGGAGGGAAACACATTGAATTTCATATGAACAACCCCTCCTCCCCAATACAAAATGCCAAACTAATTTTTGTGGACCCAAAGAATTAAAAAGCTAACGATTCCCTGAAGACAAATTCCGTTGTATCCGCTAAAACGTCGTCCGCTCGAATCAAATATGCCTAAAGGTTCCTTCTGTTTTAGCAGGTGTTGCGGGCTTCTTTGCTGGCTTTACTGCCGTCTTCTTCCCAGAATTAGGATATGTTGTTGTGCCGGGATATGGTTTAGGGTTAGATGCACTTGATGCATATATCCTTGATGGGTTGGATGCGGTGCCAGGATAAGGTTTGGGCTTTGATGAGTCTACCTTCGAAGGATACGTTGTAGTGCCTGGGTAAGGCTTAGGCTTGGGTGCATCCACCTTCGACGGATGTGTTGTTGTGCCTGGGTAGGGCTTAGGTTTAGTAGAATTCGACTTTGGTACATTGGTTGAGGTGCTGGCGTATGGTGTAGGTTTCTTTAACGCAGTTTGTCCCGTGGAAGGATTAGAGCCAGGTTTACTTGCCGCACCTGCCCCTTTACTCGCTATAATGGCCGTCTTTTTAGCCTGCGACGACGCAGGGCTGGAGCACGACCTCTGTAATGTGGTAGGATGAGTAACAGAGGTTTTACCAGAAGTAATTGCCTTCGTCTTCGGTGTTGGTGTCTTTGGGAGATAAGCTTTGGTGGTGGTGATGGTGCCTTGACCCTTTAATTTATCTCCGTAACTGGTCGCGGCGTTTTCAACACCTGGTTTAGCAACCATGTCAGCTTTTTCTAATCTATGATGTAAGGGGAATCTTGCGGCTGGCCATACTAGTTCCAACTCCTCGTCCAGTGCTCTCGATAAGGTCACCAGCGCGTATGATGGCGTCGCCAGCATATCCTCCTGCTGTGCGAGTACCTGCTTCAACGAAGCCGGCAACACTATTTGAAATGATGTTGGAGATGAAATTCATTTTTCGAAAGAAAAGTCTAGTACAGCTTTTATAAAATTAAAGATATTATCAGCTTGGATTCAACGGCTGGGTTGTATATATATCGTTTGCAGAAGAGGAGTAGACATTTCTATCTTGAAAATCGTAAGTCCGCAAGTCCTTGAGATCTTGATCCCGCACAACGCCTCCACATGACGTCGATTCAGGTTGGGATGGAGGAAACCACGGTCACGTGCACACCTTTCCTCTTTGCTCCTTATGTTAGAAAAATATTATCTTTGAGAGGAAATATTGATAGAGCGCCTATTGTTAAAGTTCGAGATTTGCAGAGTTCACGAATTTGAGCTTCGCAAAGTGCGCGGGAATCTCCTGACACGCTTCGGTTGACTGGTCCAAAACGCTACGCACACCAATGCAACCCTGTCGACGCATTGAACGCAAAACCTAGACCTTAAGTATGTGACATAATTTGGATTGCCTACCAGATCCCTAGTCAGAAATCAAAGCCTCCTGTGATACCTTTAAAGAAGGATTAGAGAGACTACAAGCCAGTCCGTCCCTCGCCACTACTTATCATCGTAAACGTACAGTACAATAAGTTTGTGTGGCCACCAATTACGGCATTACGTGCTCAGAATAAGGCATCTTGTGACTGTTAGCGATAATAACTTGATCTGCTCTGACCTTTGCCAAAGCCTCAAGAAATCGAATGTCGACATCCGCTTGAAGGCACCTTCGGCTGTGGAAACACAGAGATTTCTCTTAGCTCCGACTGGCTATCAAGAACGTGCATACAGCCGATCAAGTGCTCATCATTAACAAAACGGCGTGCTTCTTGATTATGGAGGTATGGCGTGGATGATGGCATTGCATCTTCAAAGACCAGTCGTATATCTCGTATCATGGACAAGTTTCTTGGTCCAATAAGTTTGAGAAACAAACGCATGTCCTTGTAACTGATTTCTTTAAGTGATGGAGACCACAAGGGGGCACGGGTGTATTTGTTGCGCTCAAAAACAAAGGTGTTTTCCCCGTAGAGAATGCTACAACCTTCCTCATGAATTTGCCTACAAGTCCTAAGAAATGCAGAAGTTGTAGGGAAGTAAAAGACGAGGTCCTTCTTGGCAATAAAAAGAAGTCGATATACCTTGTTACGGAGCTCGGGTGGCAGTGTTAGGAAGCCAGTGCCACCATGATTAGGCGCAGGCGCTTTTCGCGCGTGCTTTTGAGGTTTGCGTACTGTGTTCCTGAGAGATCACCGACCCCCTACCCGAGATGTATTTTTGCTTTGGTCTGTGCCACGGAAGCCTCGCCCATTGCCATCCAGAAGGCCTCGATCTAATTTCACCACGAGTGGACCTTGAAAGCCTCGTGGTATGTTGAAAGTGAGACATATTGCGCCGTCCAAGTCTCCACTTAGTGGCGAAGGCGTTGGAGTGGCTTCACGCGAGGACATGTCATCGTGTATAATTGGAGAAAGCGGTGGCGGAGAGGGAGGAGTACGCTTCCGTTTGATGATTCTTTTGGGTCTTTTGAGATTACCATCTTCGTCTTCAGAACACGGCTCGACCGGAATATCCTCCTCAATGATGACAGAGTCCACGTAGTCCGGATCTTTATCTTTCGCCCAACGCCATCTCGAATCGGTCTTCCGGTTTGCAGATTGTAGTGAGTGATGAATTGAGGGCTTCCGAGCTCCAGACTACTTTCACGAATGGTGGAGCGGGCCGTCGATTCTTTGGAGATGTAGTGGCTATGTTTATCAGGTTATCTGGATTTACAACGTCGAAGCGGGAGATGAATTTCATACTTGAGTGAATAGATGGGCCAGGTGAGATGACAAACACCACACGTTCACGATCAAGTGCTCTCAGTAGCTTGCTAGGCTCATCATTCAAATTCACCAAGCATCGTAGGCCTCTAGCTTAGGGACTGTGACAAAAGACAGCAGTGAGTCAAAGTGAAGTGAGATGAAGTAAGGTTAAGAGCGTTGAGTCTTGGAGCTCAGCGCAGACGGCAAAGGCAGAAAGCACGATAGACTGCATGTGCGAAGCTGTGTCATGAAAGCTTAAGCTGCATCTAGATGGTACGCTCGCCCAGAACATCTGCTCAGAAGCGCGGGGGAGATCGGAGTACATGTCACGGACAAGCCATTATGGGATCCACCAGAGAGCATCATCAATTGGGTGACATGACAGGTATGTCCTATCAAATAGGTAGACATCAGATAATCTATACATATAGCAGCTTCCGGCACGACAGGAGAGAGAAGGGAGGAGAGGGGAGAAAGGAAGCGAGCGTCTCTTGAGAGCGGCAGCACGACGGCACCAGCGGCAGAGAGCGAGGACACACAACTAGAAACCAAGTCATAAAGCGTCACATTGTCCCTCGAAAGGTGGTGAACGGGCCCGGGACATATCAACAGCACCCACATCAGCCAGCGTGGAGCGAGTCGAGTGAGGATGCAGCTGCCGTAGAGGCCTTTAATCACGGATTTTAGTTGTGTTGAAGAAATGAAAAGGCAAGACGGCGCCGCTCCCAATTCTCTCCCGCTCGCCAAGCTGCCTTAATGCACTTTGGGCATTAGCCGAACGTCTTTGCTTTGAGGCGAGGGCATTATGCCACCGCCGATCCGGCTTCCTCCTAGAAATCAATTGCGACACTGAATATCTAATATTCCGTTCTCCGTCTTCCTCCCCTCAGGGCTCGATAATCATGTCGTCCTTCAGGGCTAGCTGTCGAGCTTCCGCCTCATTGCTGTCTCGAGCTGAACACCGCCTAATTGCCCGACCATGTCGCTTCCAACTGCAAGCAACGAGAGCGCGGGGCCTTGCCCTGTCAGTGGACGGTCAGCATAAGGTACAGGAGCAGTTTGGTACCTGACCAGAATTTTTGCTAACGGCTCACTACAGCTGCTTTCGGCCAATCTCGAAGATGCTGATCCAGCTGTGTATGATATAATCCAAAAGGTGCTTCCGATTGCAACCACTTCCGTAATGCTAGCCTGACCCAATACGTTATCTTCGCAGGAGAAACGGCGGCAGAAGCACTTTATCAACCTCATTCCCTCTGAAAACTTTACGTCCCAGGCTGTGCTCGATGCTCTCGGCAGTGTAATGCAAAGTACGTCGGTTCTGAACGCCATTGGAACAAGACTCTGACAATTCCCACTCAGATAAATACTCAGAGGGCTATCCGGGAGCCCGGTACTATGGGGGTAATGAACACATCGATGAGGCTGAAAGGCTCTGCCAAAGTCGCGCTCTTCAGACATTTGGCTTGAGTGAGCAAGAATGGGGAGTTAACGTGCAACGTTAGTTGTTTCTACCACAATGGCGGGTTTTCCCACTGACGCCACATAACTACAAGCTTTGTCTGGCTCTCCTGCGAACCTCTACGCATACTCAGCACTCCTCAACACCCATGATAGAATCATGGGCCTCGACCTACCCCACGGTGGTCATCTATCACATGGCTACCAGATACCTACAAAAAAGATATCAGCAGTTTCAAAATATTTCGAGACGGTTCCTTACAGACTTAATGAGTCGACCGGATTAATAGACTACGATAAAATGGAGGAGTTTGCAATACTATATCGGCCGCGGATCATAATTGCTGGAACTTCGGCATACAGTCGACTAATTGACTACGAGCGGATGCGCAAGATCTGCGACAAGGTCGGAGCATATCTTTTGTCCGACATGGCACATATATCCGGACTTGTTGCCGGTGCAGTCATTCCATCACCATTTCCGCATTCTGACGTCGTAACTACGACCACGCATAAATCTCTGAGAGGACCACGGGGAGCCATGATCTTCTTCCGCAAAGGAGTACGGCGTGTGGATAAGAAGGGCGTTGAGGAAAAGTGGGATTTGGAAGGCCCCATCAATGCTTCTGTCTTCCCTGGTCACCAAGGAGGTCCTCACAATCACACCATCACGGCTCTGGCTGTTGCTTTACATCAGGCGCAGACGCAAGGATTCAAGGAATATCAACGTAATGTTTTAGCAAATGCCAAAGCACTCGCGGAGAGGTTGGGAAACACGAAGGAGAAAGGCGGACTAGGGTACAGTATTGTGAGCGGAGGTACTGATAATCACCTTGTCTTGGTTGACTTGAAAGACAAGGGGGTTGATGGGGCGCGAGTCGAAAGAGTGCTGGAGTTGGTGGGAGTTGCAAGTAATAAGAACACTGTCCCAGGCGACAAATCGGCTATGAAGCCTGGCGGACTTCGCATGGGAAGTCCTGCAATGACGACGAGGGGCTTTCAGCCAGAGGATTTTAGGAGAGTGGCAGATGTTGTTCACCGAGCAGTATCGATTACTCAAAAACTTGATGTCAATGCAAAGAAGGACGCAGAAGCCAAGGGCAGGAAAAACCCGGGCAGTGTGAACGCCTTCAAGGAATTCCTTGGGGAAGGCGAGGAAATCACGGACATAGTTCAACTCCGAAAGGAGGTCGAGGACTGGGTAAGCACGTTCAGCTTACCGTGGGAGAAGTCAGGCGCGTAATGCAATATGTGAGTGTGGATCTGAATCGATACATAAACCACTTGCTGTGATTAAGCGCCGCAGCGTGCATTATTGAGCTTCAACAACTCCTTCGATCTAATAGTGGGGGGTGGCAAATCGTTCTTGAGACTTCTCAAGGGGCTTAGGCGGGCCGTGAGGCAAAGTACCACTATGCATCCGCTCTACTTCACGATTCTTGTCTTTTTCGGTGGACGGGCCTGGAATTCAACACGCTGGGCTGTGGAGTTCTGGTGAAGCTACGGGTTTGTATGTATACTACATTCATGACTACAACATAAAAGGCACGGAAGTTTCGGTTGAATGCATTCAGTTGCTCCAAAAGTATTGTGGTGGCTTCATATTGTTCTTGGAACTCTGGAACATATATCCCTTGTTTCTGCTCTTCGTTCATTCATCTTTCTTTGCCGGCCGGTTCCGACAAATCTTTTTGCGTGGTTGCATTCATTAGTATTTTGTTTAGAAGTCAAGCTCAACTGAATACATAGCCTTACGGCAGCATTAACACCGTAACGACGATATCACGACAGCCTGTCGATAACCTCTCAACAAATTCTCGGTAACTCCTCAATAACCCTAGCAAATGTTAGTCAATAAGATCCAGATACGTCGTTAGTAGCAAATATGGCGCCCGTCTCTATTTCCACCCTCTACGTCATGCCTGCAGTCTCTCTACCACTATTTACCGTCACCGGCTACACATCTTCGCCTACAATATTAGCAAACTCGTTGCCTGTGGTCCCGACTGCCTCTCCACGTACACTCCTCACCACAACTTCACTCTTGGCAGCCGATATCCCCGAGCTTTCCCACAGTATCATCACCGCCACAAGCAACAACAGTGACACTTCCTCTCGATCGGTTGCGTCTTTTGACGGGAGCAAATGGTGGAACAAGCAGTGGGTGCCGGTCGCGGCATGGGCGCTGATTATCTACAATGCCGCCTCTCTCTTTCTTCTGCTCTGGTTGTGGTCCGTAGGGATGATGGACGCAATGCTGAACGTGAGTCCAAGCCTCCACCGACCTACTTTCCAGCTGCGATTCGCTATCCACTGGCGCGCCGAGTGACAGAATCTTCTGGTTCCAGCTTCAGCTAACACCTCACCCGCCTCAGCTCATCCGCGCTCCCTACCCTAGTGGCACATGGGCCTGGCGGCCTTCCCGGCAGCCTAGCACGCAGCGATGGAACTTCGGTGCCTCACCAGGTCGCTATCCCCATTACCCGTCGGATATGGCGGCGCTTCTTCGCAACGATTACGACCATAATCCAGTCCAGACTGCGCAGATTGACCGCGCGGACCAGCTTCGCAGACCACAAGAGGGTGGTGACCACGTTCGACGCAACCAGGTCCTGGCTGCGGAGTTCAGGCGGTTAGAGATTATATGAGTGGTGTTGTGCTGGTGGGCTAGGAGATGGATGGATTTTTTGAGCGTTTTCTGCGGCTTCAGAAAGCAGCTGCACGGTTGCTTTGGTCGATGCGGGCAGCTGGACGAACTTGTGAGAACTCCAATTAGATTCTACAGGGGGCACTGGCACATATAGCTGTTCTTCGTCTCCGATAGAGTAATCTCCAGAGCTGTTGCCACCGGCGTTTTCAGCGGCGGAAGAATCCATTTGCCTTGAGTTGTGGTGGGAGTTGGGTGTGCACGGCGTTTGTTCAGGGGAATATCTACAAATGATTCATGCTGGCGCCAGATCCATAAAATTTATGCAACGCTGTAATTGTACAATAGAATCAACTCTCGAGCACCACTCATGACTGTCTGCGCCTCAGAAGAACTGACTACATTACACCTCTTCTAGAATGCAACTAAATTACGAAAATCGTCGCTACTGCTACCCGCTTTTGGTGGTAGGATATCTGGTACAGCAGAAGCGTTACGCATCCTGCGTCTACTCTCCTCAAACAGCATCACAAGTCTAACAAAATCCAGCCCCAAAACTTGCGCCATAATTTTTTTATACTCGCCCCGCCCAAGCCTGGGCCCAATGGCTGTTACCTTGCCATCCCCGTAACCCCAACACCGGTCCCCAACGGCTTTCGCGGAGGCAACCCGCTCCTCCTCTCCCGGTCTAGTCTTTCTTCATCGTCTAGCGTCACCCAGTTGAGTGTGCTACTCGAGTTCTGCCTCGCAACGCTCGCCCGCACCTCCTTCCTGCTGCTCACGTTTCCGAGCCCTAGCACCTCGGGCCGATCCAGATCGAACGGATCGCTCTTCCCCCGCGTCGCCCGTGAGAACGACGCGTTGGTCAATATCGTGGTTGGCCGGCTAGGGCTCGGTGCTCCGAAGGGAAACGCGCTGGAATTGGTAGCTGCTGAGCCCCTGGCACTAGAGGGCTGCAGGAAAGCTTGAGAAGCCCGTGACGAGCGTGAATAGTTGGGGAGGTAAGCGGGAAATGGTACTTGGGGTGTATAGGTGGTTGTGGGTTGGTTGAGCAAGGGGGGCACTGGGAAGTCTGGTGGGTCGATGAAAGGGTTGGAGGGAGAAGTGTAGTAGAAGGAGTTTGTGTAGAAAGAAGGAGGATGTGAGCGGAGCGCTGTTGCTGCGCTCTGAGTATGTGCATGTGAGCTCCGCCGCAGCCAGTCTGGGGTTGCGCCGCTAGTACGGTCTTCGGGCTCGTCCGTGGAGTCGGAGAAGGGGTTTAGGATTCGCGGAACTAGCTCAGCTTGTTGTGATTGTGGTGGAAGTCGGGGAGTTCGAGGTGTGAGGGGCGCTCGTTGCTGGCCGACCAAGCCTTCGGCAACGGCTTGTCGTGGGGTTATTGGATCTGGGTTCATGATGCGGAGATTCGGTAAAGTAGGTTCTTGGAGAAGTGCTGGGTCTAAGAAAGGATTGCTGATCCTGCTGCTATTCCTGACTAAGGGATCTTCCACAGCGTCAGAAAATGGGGAATGGCTTGCGCCACTGGCGGAATTTTGTCGGCGGCCCATCCCCCCCTTTGGCCATTTCACGATTGCCATGCGATCTGTAAAACCGTGAAGCTGTCGCCGAAACCTTGATGGTGGTTCGCTACTTGTCCGGAGTCGCACTGATGACCTTGTAGAGTACATTGAGCTGACGCTGTTACGATCGCCACCGCAATTTGCGTTTTCTTGGGCAGAATTTTTGTTTGGTCTTATTTTCAACATTATAGCAGTTGCCATGGACCTAATTTTGACTTGGCTGGCGAATGATACTGACTCCGACTGCTCCTCTCCCGCTTCCCCTGGGCGACGTTTTTCATTGATTCGTTGTTTCCGGGCTGCTAATATTTCCCTCATGCGTCTTCGTCGGAGGCAAAGAAAGAGCATTGCACCGACCACAGTCATGCCCAATAAGCCGCCAACAACACCTCCCACTACGCCCCATACGTTAACTTGCTGAGCATTGCTGCTGGTGTGGCCTTGCGGTTCTGAGCCGGAAGAGCCATGAACAGGTGATATCAACCCCGCCAGCCCTGTGGTAGAGAAGCTGGTTTGCTCTGGCCTACCAGATAGCCGATTTGGAGATGAGGATGACGTGGTGGGCACGAGGACTGATTGAACCGAGTCAGAGCCTGTAGGTGCAGAAGAGTCCGTGGAGGAATAAGTGGCAAGAAGGGCGCTTTGTCCTCTGGAATCTGATATGAAAGTGACAGGTGAAGCGACGAGACCTTGGAGAGATGATAAGGATTGTGACGAGGGAGCTAGCTGGGAGATGGTCAAAGATACGGAGTTGGCCGTACCTGGGTTTTGTGAGAGCACTGGCGCAGATGATAACGGCGATGATGATGACGGCGATGATGATAACGGCAATGATGATAAAGACGACGATGCAGAGGCAGCACTTGAAGTTGGCTGAGTATCGACGGTAGCAGTCTGCGCTGCTGGGGAGACTTGAACGGCAAGAGAAGATTGCTGGACGGGAGGGAGGCTTGATTGCAACTGGGCATTGGTTGAAGAAGCTGCTGCGGAAGATATTGCTGAAGTAACAGCCTCTGCGGTAGTAGAGACTATGTTGGTGGTGGAAATGCTTCTGCGCGACCTAATGCAGGGCTTCCCACTCACCGTCGTGGTCAAGACAGAAGGAGTGGCCATGCAGTGCACAGAAAGCAAAGATGGACTGACAAGGCCAAAAACGGAGAAGGAGAGGTCAAGAGTAGGTTGAGGGACAGGGGCACATTAGAATCGGGCTCGTTGACAAGCATGCATTTCTAGGGCTACTGGGCATCAGAAACAACGTTAGCAGCAGTTCGAACGTTGATCGGATGGTGCGCTGCCATAAGTATTGGGCAGGCATTGTAGAACATATGGCAAGCATAGAGGAGGTATAGGGGAGGCATGGAGGGGGGCATAGAGCGCCGTGGTGGCTAAGATGAAACCGCAGTAGCATCAGATACCAGATGGAGTAACGATCCTAACGTAGCTGAGGCGCCTCGAGCATCGCCAGGGCGACCCATTGCCAGCCAGAGCAGAGGCAATGGGACGCCCCGACGAAGATGCAAGATGGAACGGCATTGCTGTCTCAGCCCAGCAGGAATGACGATGGGCGTGTTGGATGAGGGCGGGGCGAGAGACGGAGGGGCAGGAGGGAAGGAGTAGCAGGAGGTGTGAGGTTGAAGGTACTGTGTTCCAGCGGGAAAGGCAGAAGTAGGTTCTATAGGATATTTTATGTGATATTTTATAAGACACAGCAGATACATAGAACGGGATGAAGCGCGGAAAGCATTGTGGCAGATAGTTTTGGTGGGGCGGCGAGGGTGGTGAGCAAGCGATAGTGCCTGACGAAATGGCTGAGAACTGGGTGGGCGGTGTGGTCAGCTGCAGGCCGCTTGAGAAAAACGGTGCCACGGTGCCAGCGCTAGCAGTGCCAGGCGATTTGAGGGCGAACGCCTCGTACAAAGTCTTCTATCTTTCTGCTACCCCCAAAGCAGCCAGGCACGCTCATCTCCCGAGCTCGAAGGAAGGAAGGCAGCATTAACACTGACCGTTCGGCATCCAGCGAACCCGAACTGTGCGGCCCGCAGCGCAGCGCAACGCAGCTAACATTGGGGTGCCGCACCCCTTTCCGACGACTGATGCAGATGGATGCATGGCACAGAGGACATACCTAGTAGTGACATGGGCAAGCGGATGTGGTGTGTGCCCAGCCGATTGAGACACGACCTCGCTGTTCTCTCTCACCACCCCCGCCGCCCGTGTTGTCTTGAGAAGCAGCCATGTTCAGCGGCTTCTCCACCACCAGTAGGTCCAATTCTCTCCTAGCCCTCTCTGCCCCAATCGCTTCAGCTCCGTCAAGCCACAGAGCCACAATGCCTCCAAGCCAGTGGCGTCCAGCGTGGAAAACGGCCTACACAAATCGCCTCGGTTGTCCCAATTGCCTCAATTGCACATCTCCCTTCCTTTTCCCTCGTCGCCAGAGTACTAGAGCCATCTGCGCACCCTGCTATCCCTTTCAACCATCGATCATGAGCCGTTGCAGCGTCCACGGTGGTGCGCATCCTAAGCTCGTTTCAGTGTTGAAGCGAGTGCCGCTATGCTCTTCTGGCCATCCTCAACACCAGGGGCACGTGTGTTATCAGATGCTGATATAGCCATACTAGGCACACTTCTTGCTGGCCAACACGACCCGGAGAAAGAGAGGGCTCCTCCATCACTGCCCACTCCCGTAAAATTCCCTTCTGTCGTCCCTCCATCTCCGTTTACGTCTCAGATCCCCCCAGCCTGGTCCGAAGGCCCTTCTCCCGGTGTGTTTGCACGCTTCATCAAGATTAAGAAGCCCTCCGATGTGGATATCCATCATTTAGCCGCTCTGAATGTCTCCTTCGAACCTGAATGTGACTTCGAAACGCTGCTCTCCACTTTGCGCGATGGGTTGTCTTATCTCCCCCCGAAATCGTGGTTGGAGTTACCTGAAGAAAGTGACTCCCTAACGCCAGCACCCTCAGACGTCCGGACCCGATTGCTAAGTAATGGAAGAAAGCCTCCAGACCGTAAGGACTTTTACATGCGCGCTAGGGAGCTCTATTTCGCCAACGAGCATGCCTTTTCCGGACTCACTCGGAAAGGCAACCCAGATCAAGCTCCGCCCCGTCTCGCCCACTTTCGCCGCTTCTGGGAAGGGCTCGACAACATGGCCTATTACTGGGACAACTCTCTGGATGAGTACATTCCAGCCAAGCCGGGAGACGCCACCAGCAACAAGACTGCTTCCACTGCACTCTCTGAAAATGTCCAACCGATTAGCAGGAGCACAGATGCGGAGGCTGAAGCCATGAACCTCGATGAACCCCGCAAAAAAGCCAAGACAACATCAGACACTGAGGAAACGCAAGCATTCAACAACAAGCAACCCATCTCCTCAAGCAGTTCTCTCCCTCCACGAGCTCAGCCCCCGAAAGTACCACACGTCGACCGGCCCAAATCGGACCCCCTACCGCCGGACCTGCTGGGGACCTACCGCGGAAACCGCATAGGCAACGGCGCCGAAATGCCCGACCAGTATCGGCTAGATACTGTTCGGTCCTTTCTTGAGCCTATAGCGTGGGCGTTCGGACTCACCTTCACCTCCCACCGCCGCCCACCAACACTCGCCATCGACATCATGCGGTTTCCGGTGCGTATGAGCACCGTGGCCTGGCGGGCGCCAGCGGACAGGATGAAAGCTCGATCAGGTTGGTTGGAAGGACCCGTGCTGGGTGTGCAATGCAGGCCAGAAACGGACTTTGGACGGAACGGCTCGGGTGAGGCGGATTCGGTGTTGGACACGACCAGAGAGCTTGGCGGACTACTCTTGTTGGCACAGGAGAGGTTGAGAGAAGGTAAGAGAGAGAGGAAATCGGGTGAAGGAAAGTGGTGGGTGACAAAAGCTCGATGGGGCGGGGGGCCTGGTGGAGAGGTCGGAGAAGCTTCTGGGGGAAGTGACGCTCCGGTAGAAAAAGAGGAGGAGAAACCCGCACGCTCAAGGCCCAGCGCAAAAGACAAACGAAAACTGTCGGCCGCAGAAGCTTGGAAGGTATTGAAGCCTGGTAGTGGCATCTGGGATCCTAGAATCGCCTACGAGGCTATTGGGAAGGATCGGAGCGTTGAGTGGGATGAGGCAAGTACTAGAGATTCTTATGTCTTGGGGTGAGAGAAACTTTTATTCACGTCGAAGACAGATTTTCATGGTGTCGTCGCTTAACCACCATATCAGCATACTTAAAATGCGCATTCATCCGTCATACCTCCAATATCTGACCGACGGCACTCTCCCTACGCAACACCCTTCTGATCCATCATGGACCTCACCAAAACTGCAGCGCACGCGCTGGTTCGACTTTTTCAGCGTCGATGATAGAGCAGAGGCCATGCGAGGCCTTTGGGGCATCATGGCGTACCTGATGCGAATGCAAGAAACCGCTGACGTGAAGATGGATGATAGCTAATTATAGAATGGCGGCAGATTCTCCTTCTGGAGGCATTTAGCAATCAATCATCCTTCAACATCTGCTTCTGAATTCATCATGCGTGACGATCTCTTCGATCAGCCTAATATACTGAATAAGAATTTTCCCATAGAAAACCTTCGCCGGTTGTTCATCTGCTTGTCTCTACTGTCGCTGGAAAAGCCAATTTTAGTGTGGAAAACATAAGCAGTGGATCCGGGCATCGGGTCTTGAAATCCCACTCTAACAGGAGAATGATCCAAACAACTGTTGTGAAGGTATCCTCAACCGGCAAAAGCTGGTACTGAGCGCCAAAGTGGATCCTGTAAGCATCGTAACCGTGGATGAGTGCTGAATCGCCAATATCGAGTAAAGCGGTAAACTCATGTCAAATGAAGAGAAGCTAGCCATCTCCTTCTCCATGACTCATGTAACCTCTCCAACGGGTAGAAGAATATCACATGTCTAGTGACTCCCCACATTAAGAGTATGGATGTTTCACAGGGTATCGAGTCTAATGTGCATCATAGTTGACATTTACTCCAGCTATACACCTATACACGGCTTTCACAGAAAGCGGAAGTTATACATTGGCACTGTAGCCGACCATGCCCCGTCCTCTTTTCCATCGATGATAAAATTTTCTTCCTTCATCTGCCCAGAATACACAGCTAGCAACAGCAATAAGATGTACCAGATCTAAAATACCAAGTGCCTCTGTTTGGAATATATGCTGCAATACTGGCATGTATATCACAGCTAGCTGACCGAGGAGGCTGCCTGCCACAGCATAATTGAACATGTTGTTTGAGAAGAGACCAATCTCTCCGGCCAGGACCGACTTGCTTTCAGACCGACAAGTCAAAGCGTTGAACATATCGAAGAGAACGAAGCAAGTGAATGTCATTGTCGTGTCGCGTGCTGTGACCTCGCCATCGGAAGTCATCTCGCGATAGTAAATCATCAGAGTGCCAAGCATGATTATCGAGGCCGACTGTAAAACCCGCTGCAAGAGCGGACGAGTCAGTACGCGAGCATTCTTTGCGCGAGGTGGCCTAGTCATCACGGCTGGATCAACAGGCTCCACGCCCAGAGATTGAGCAGGCGGTCCGTCCATAAGTATGTCTAGGTACGGTCAGTAATTAAAGAAATATAGAGGAATCGCCAATAAGCTTACTTATCCATAGGATCTGCATGGCGTTGAGAGGGTTTTGGAAGCCAAGGAAGGTACTGAGAAGCACCAAACTCAGAGCAGCGGCGCTTGTGCTTAGTTGAAAGGTTAAAAAGTTCTGGATGTTATAGAAAATACCCTTCCCCTCCTCAATAGCGCTCAGGATAGTGGAAAAATCATCATCAGTCAATATCATATCCGCTGCCTCCTTCGCAACATCAGTCCCTAATCGGCCCATAGAAATACCAATGTCTGCCTTCTTCAGCGCTGGTGCGTCATTGACACCGTCGCCAGTCATGGCCACGACGTCCCCCCGTGACTGGAGAGCACGAACGATCTTCATTTTATGTTCCGGACTTGTTCGAGCAAAAATTGATGTTGTAGCCATCGCTTGAGCAAGCTCATCCTCGCTCATTTGGTCCAGTTCGTCTCCTCGTAGGACAGAATGCCCAATGGCCGAGTTCATGTTGATTGGCATGCCGAGCTTCCTGCCAATTGCGATGGCTGTAGTTTCAGCATCGCCAGTTATCATGATGACTTTCACCCCACCAGCAATGAGCCGACGAATTGACCGATCCACACCTTTTCGAGGAGGGTCGTTCATGCCGACAAGGCCGGCAAACACCAAGCCTCTATAAGGTTCGTCATGCTGAGCTGAGCTGGCTTTCGTAGAGAGGCGTTCCGAGGGAGAAACCGGTGAAACGCTACCACTACGACTTTTGGGTGGTGTTTGCTGTTCAATCCTACGAGGTTCACGAACTGGCCCACTCGCAAAACCTAGTACTCTTAGACCTTCCTGAGCCATAAGTTCCGCGGCTTTTAGAGCCTCCCGTTTCCTGGGTTCATCGAGGATGATCTCCCTGCCCTGTGCTGAGACATAAGTATCACAGCGCTCTAGCACTTTCTCCAGGGCACCTTTAATGTAAGCTACATCCGGTCCAGTACCCGCATTTCCCTGTATGGCCACGCCCATCCATTTGCGTTCTGAACTAAATGGCGTCTCGTTTCGCCGGTTGCCAATCCTTTCCCTAACGTCATCTTCGCCGAAAGAGTCGAGCAGATCCAACAAGGCAACGTCTGTGGGTTGACCAACCCAGCGGCTCTTGGAAATGGATGTATCATCCCCAATAGTTGAGGAGAGAACGGCCGCAGATGAGGCTGTGGCGTGGGAATCGGCATGAGCGCCGAGAAGGCGGGCGTTGTTCACAATATTCCCAATTCTTAGGATAGTACGAGTTGCAGAGTCTAGCGTCAAGGAGCCATGCTTCTTAGACACGTCGACTGGCGATGGTTCGTCGAAATGCCACAGTTTAGTAACAGTCATGTGGTTGGTGGTCAAAGTCCCTTCATATCAAAATTAGTGGATATTGCCTGTGGAGTGAATTTCTCGCATAATAGACGACTACTGTAAATTCATAAAAGAGAGAACATACCGGTTTTGTCACTGCATACAACGTTAACAGATCCCAGAGTTTCTACGCTAGGCAGACGCCGAACAATGGCATCTCTCTTTGACATTCGAAGAACGCCCAGCGCGAGAGTAACTGTGACAATGATAGGTAATCCTTCTGGAATAGCAGCCACAGCTAGAGAAACTCCAATTTGGAACATTTCCAAGAACTCCCATCCGCGCCAAAGCCCCAGTAACATGATAAATGCAATGACTCCAAAAGACATATAGCTGAGCTCTTTCCCAAGTCGGTCCATGGAGAGCTGTAATGGGGTTCGAGGGCTCTCGATTTCCTGGAGCGAGGCTGATATTGCTCCAAATTCAGTGTTAGCTCCTGTACCAACAACAAGGCCCTGGCCATAACCGGATCGCACAAGCGTGCCCATGAACGCGATGTTGATTTGATCGTTGAGACGGATATCTGCTCCCACCGTGCCCGCTGCCGGAGACGCATAGAATGGAGACGGTGCGCGAGTTCGGCTCGAAGACGAGACCGCTGAAGAGTCGATAGTATTTGGAGATTTCGCAACGGGTTCATTTTCCCCCGTTAGATTCGATTCATCAATTGAAAGGTCTGCAGCATGAGTTATGCGAATGTCAGCAGGGATACGATCCCCGGTGTGGAATAGAACAAGATCTCCTGGTACTAGCATTGTCGCAGATATTGTTGTGGAAACCCTCTCGGCCGCCTCCAGTGAAGTCGTCGTGTCGGTCAGATCTTCTAGCTCTATACCAACCGTACCATTTTCTTTAATTGATGGCTGCTCTCTCCCAGATCCACTACCGGTACGAATGGTGTGGGCAGAATGAGGGACTAGTTGATTAAGCGCTTCCAGAGACTTCTCAGAGCGATATTCCTGGACAAATCCGACAGTGACGACAATCGTCACCGCGGCGGCTATGCTGATCGCATCCTCAAAATTTCCCATCAGAAATGACACGGCGGCCGAGCCAAGGAGCAAAAGTATCAGCGTCTCTTTGAATTGCTTAAGAAACCGGAGCCACAGTGGCTCTGGCTCCTCGTGTGGAAGTTCATTGGGTCCATGTGTGTGAATCCGCGCCGCAGCGTCCGACGGAGAAAGGCCATGAGTTAAAGAGGATGACAAGCGTCGAGCAGTTTCTCTAGGCGAAAGGATAGAATAGACAGAGGTCATCGACTGTAAAAACGTATGCTTGTCAGCTTTGGTTGTTTATATACGTTTAGGTGGGCAAAGGGGTATGAGAAATTAGTTAGAGGATTACCGAAGGTGCAGAGCGGCGCTGGGCTGGAGCTGGAGATGGGCGACGCGGTGTATAGGACGGCGGCGCATTTGGAGCGGTGGCTGATGCATGATATAAGGGTAGCGCAGGCGTTGAGGCACTTGACATATTTTCATGGCCTTAGAGACGGGAATTGGGCAGACTGCCAGCAGTGTGGCATGCAATAAAGAGCGACGGAGCGCACTGGACGGATAAGGGGAGTGGGAACGCGGCTATCTCATTGGGATGGAATGATAGAATGGCACAAAAGGCCAGGAAGTTGGAGATGAAACGAAGAGTGGTGATGTTGTGTTCTTTTAGAAGTTAGGAGTGTCTAGGTTAATAAAGCCGATGCGTCAAATAAGGCCCGCCTCCCTGGCCACAGGTGTACTCGGGCAGATCTACAATAACAGAGCATATAAAAAAGGCATAGGACGAGGCTGTACTTCTCTTATTAGTCTATGGGGGCATCAGCTACATGCATGAGAGATGCATCCTGCAACTATGCCTTGTACATGTACTTTTGCCATCCACCCCAAATACATCTGCGCGCGTCTACATCTCTGCCAGCTCCCCTCGTCAAAAGTCTCCGCGTTTTGCCAAAACTCGCCATATTCAGTGTATATTTCCTACCACTAGATATTAAAAATATTTCTTAAAAATCCAATATTTTATAGAGATTTACCATTAAAAACTCTAGCTATTCAATTTTTTATAAGGTTATTAAAGTAAAGTTTAAGATATAACCTTTTAAAGTTATATACTAGTATAGCATAGTTAAACTGCTAAGGAACCCCGTCCCAGGGTTTTATTTACTTAAACTAGCTAATTCCCTCTCTTAAAGCCAGATTTAGAGTGAATTTAATTATAGCAACTACCTTTAATACTTTCTATTTTCCTCGCAAATTCCCTAACTTTATACTATATAATGGCCCGCCAATACCTAAACCTACGCAAAGTAAGCAACTTAATATCTATAAAACTATTCAACCAATTTCTAATAAATCACCTAATATTAATTGTGTGTTGGGAATTATAGGAAAGTATAAAGCTACTATAGAGGGAACCCTTAGTCCTAAAATAAGAAAGGCTAAATTTAAAGAGATGCTAAATTTTAGTATAGTTTACTAATATTATAACGTAGATCGGACCCCACCGCTAACTAATACGGTTATATATAAACCAGACAACACCTTAGCTTAATCCCTACCTCTTTCCTTCCCTAGTTTAATATTCCTTATACCAGCTACTAATAGATTAGTTCTGTTAACTAAGCTATTATAACTAAGGCTAAAGTAGAATAGAGCTAGCTAATACGTATATATAGATAGTAAAGGTAACTATAGTAGTAGTATCTCTTCTCTAAAGGCGCTATAGAGCTACTAATTATCACAGAACCTATATAACGTTAATATCCTTTTATCTAATTTAGCGTAGCTTCTCCCTTATATAGCGTTAATTCCTAGCCCGATAGTAGTATAGCTAATAGCTTTAGATATTCTAGATAGTATATTAAGACTAGCTTTTTAAGATATTAATCTAAACAAAGCCAGAGCTTTCCCTTTTATTAATCTCGCATAATATAAGTATTTAGGAATAACTTAAACTAAGGCATTTAGCGGATCTTAAATTAATTTTATAGCTGCTTTAGAATATCCTCTATCTACTATTAACAGCTTAGGTATTCTATAATTAGGATATTATTAATATAGAAGAATATAAAGATGTTACAGACGCTTTAAGTACGATATTACAACTACTAGGAGAGGAGTCGGAAGAATATTAGGAAATTTTTTTTTTGGCTTGTTGTTGCGGTTTGCAGC
>Ga0307515_10006435_pt1 | contig 23493 bp, 18 predicted proteins | sample 17_EM_MG_FD_194513 | JGI IMG/M metagenome (GOLD analysis project Ga0307515, IMG submission 194513) | Populus trichocarpa ectomycorrhiza microbial communities from riparian zone in the Pacific Northwest, United States - 17_EM | ecosystem: Host-associated > Plants > Roots > Unclassified | place... | reverse complement strand
CCCACTGAATCACTTATTTGACAAATTAAATTAATTATGCCAAGTTATTTTCTTAATCCATTTTTTTCTTCATTTTATTAGACGACAAATATACATCACATAAACTATCTCTATAAATAAGACAGTCGTACACACACACACGTATATAATAAATGCCGAGAACGAATAGAATAGAATAGTCGTTGCTCGGCGGGACGCCTACCTAAACGAAGAAACACAAGAAAGAAAGAAAGAAAGGTCCAAGAAAACCACAAATCTCTCGGAATCTTCCCTAGAGCCAATAAAGTTACCGATATTTTTCTCCCCTTTGATTTCTAGGCCCTCGCGTTTGGTGGTGTTAAAAAGAAAACAACTACGATCTACTCTGACTTTGCTCCTTGAAATTCGAATACCAATAACAACTACTATATATTACAACTCTACATATATATATATATATATATATATATATATATATATATATATATATATATAAAAGAACTAAGCAGCCGAGGAACCAAGAGGTAGCAACTAAGTAAAATCTGATGGCAAACACAGAGCAGGTGAAACTTTTAGGGTTCTGGGCTTAGCCCCTTTGCGCAAAAGGGAGAATGGGCTCTGAAACTTAAGGGTGTTGATTACGAGTACATAGAATGAAGAAGATATATTCAACCAGAGTTCTCAGCTCATAGAGTTAAACCCTGTCCATAAAAAGGTCCCAGTGTTTGTTCATGGCCAGAAAGTGATCGCCGAGTCATTTGTTATTCTCGGGTTTATTAAGACTGTTTGAGGCTGCGGTAATGATAACAGTTTAAAGTGTTTTTTTTTAGAATATATTAAAATAAAATTATTTTATTTTTAAAAAAATATTTTTAATATAGCATATCAAAACAATCTAAAAACATAAAAATAATTTTTATTTTAAATAAAAAAATTTAAAATTTTTAAAAACACACTTGCCCGATGTTACAAACACTCCCAAAACATGGAAACAATGTCCCCTGATGCCTCAAGATCCTCACGAAAGAGCCATGATACGCTTTTGGACTAAATTTGCTGAAGAGAAGGTGGGTGATTATTGCTTACCATTCTCTTACTTTGTTTATTGCTTGATTTTTAATTTAAGTGGAGCACGTAAGTATTTCACTTAGTTTTTTCTCTCTTTCCTTTTTGTAATATTAGGACTTTATTGCGAGAAAATTCAATTAAAAATAATAAAAGTGAAGTGAGAAAAATGATGTGAGTTTCTCGTTTGGCAACGTGTGCTTTGACACGTCCATGTAATTAAGCATCCAATTAATCTAATAAAAAAAAACTTCTGTAAGAGTTTGCGTTACCAAATACCCATAAATACTCTCATCCTTTTCTTTTCTTTTTTGAGCTAGGAATCTTGAGGGGTTATAAATATTTGAAAAAAATATGTTTTATATTGAGCTCAGGTTTTAAGATTAGGTCCCAGAGAGTATGGCGTGATGACAAAGGATTTGAGATCTGCACAGCAGATCTCGAATTCGAGTTAGGGCGTGCACCTCTTGTAAGAGCCTGGGACAGCCAGGGTTTTACTCGCTTATTTAGACCCACAAAGTGCGCTTCCCGGAAGGTGAGGTTTTCTCGAATAAAAAAAAAAGATTTTAAGATTAGTATCTAGAAATTTTTATTAAATTATTTGAATATATTAGAGCTAATAGGAGGGGTGCGTGATCACTTAATTTATGCAAGAAATTAATAATTTTGATTGACGTTAACGAACTCAAACACACACACAGATATATATGTGGACTAGACATGATCAGAATTGGGCAATAAATAACTACATTTATTACAAAATAAAAAATTAATATAGTTTATGATTTATATCTCCATGACTTCGATGTGCGATTTATTATAGCTTGGAATTTATGACGCCATTTAACTTTCCTATTCTTTTTGAAGATTTTGCATGCTGCATGGAATGCAATGTGCTCCCGAGGAGAGGAAAAGGAAAAGGCAGCAAAACTAACCGTTGACGTCATAGAAAAGATAGAGGGAGAGCTAAAAGGGAAGCAATTCTTTGGAGGAGAGAGCATTGGCTACTTGGACATTGCTCTAGGATGGATGTCTTACTGGCTTCCAGTTTGGGAAGAAGTTGGGTCCATGAAGATAGTAGATCCACTCCAATTTCCGGCGCTAACTTCGTGGATTAAAAATTTTCTCGAGCATCCTGTGATCAAGGACAATTTACCTCCTCGAGACAGGATGATCATTTATTTCCTGAATCGAACCAAAGTGCTTCTAGGCCTCACGGGTGATTTCGGACTTGATGATCATTGGCTATACATGTCGAATATGAGACATCAAGAGAAGGGAACATGCGAGCCAGTTGAACTACAAATTAATTGGTGATTATGTAATATAAATTGAATAATGATATATATGAGAAAAATTTCTTCTTTTTTTTCCTGCATTTTTTCAGAGACAAGTTACGTTTTATGTAATTTTTCCAACAATTAAATAAATGAAAATAACCATTTAGTAGGTGTACTAGTGGTAAGAGCTTGGAATCAAGAGATTTGTTCTCCTTGTGGTTGCTAAAATGATGGTCACTGGAGGCTTACATAGTCGTTAACTTCAGGGCCTGTGAGATTAATCGAAGTGCGTGCAAGCTGATCCGGACATTGACGTTAATATAAAAAATAATAAATAAATAAATAAATGAAATTTTAGGAATCGAACTCTGAGTGGCTCTCTTCTTTTTAAACAACCTTATCTTCTTTTCTCCTACTAACATAATTTTAAAAGTAGACCGGGTTTACTTAGGATAAAGTTTAAGTCATGAATAAGAAGGAATAACCTCGATTAATCTAATTTTTTTAAAATCAAAACAATTTCTTTTATATATATATATATATATATATAAATAAATTAACAGGTTGAGGTTGAGTTTTGATCGTGTTTTACTCTGGGTCAACAAGAATGCATGTCGATCCTGTTTTTAACTGGGTTACATCGGGTTTTTTTCTCTCCAACCTAGAGTTCTAAATCAGTCTAGACCCTAAATAAGTCAAGTTACAAGTTAGTCGAGTGAACGAGTCCATATTTTATAACTATGGTTAAATAGTTCCAAATGTTTGGGTTAAAAAAATAAAGATGTATCCTCATATTAGTTCCTATTTTATTATCTATTTCTCAATTAGGTCCCACCTATTTTCTTATCAATTAGGTCTTTATAATCATCAATCAAGTTCTTATGTATAAAATTATTGCAAACATTTGACATAAAGTTTTACTAATTTTGATTAAAAATCACGAATTTTTATTGCATAAATTGCGCAGATTAGATGAGAAACATTGATGGATTTGGATGGAGAACTTATTGGGAATTTATGATACTTAAGGGCCAAATTGATGTAAAAACAAGCTAGAGACCTAAATAAAAATTGGTATATTTGTTGGGGACTAATAAGAGGTTATCCCAAGCATAAAAATCTACAGCATCCCAGAATAAGGCGTTGATAAGGGAAGGAGCGACAAGGCAAAAGAAGCGCCACTTATTTTCTTGGAGAAAGAAATAATGGCTTTCTCCTCCAGCACCTTCTCAACAATCCCTGCATTTCTCTACAAAAGCACTCTCCATGCACCGAATGGTAAAACAAGGCTTAGACCACCCATCACTGCTACGCTCGCAGAGAAGAAGAATACCAACGCCTTACAGTACAGGAAACTTGGAGACTCTGATCTTGAAATCAGCGAAATCACTATGGGAACTGTAAGAACATTTGTTTTCTGGCCACATCTTGTTTTTCTTTTTCGTTTGAAGTTTGTAATGAAGTAATGGTAAATGAGTTTGCCTGTTTCTTCATTTTTTTCCTGCAATGTTGTTTCAGATGACATTTGGGGAACAGAACACAGAGAAAGAAGCTCATGAAATGCTTAGCTATTCATTTGACCATGGAATCAATATTTTTGACACTGCAGAAGCAGTAAGTCCTTTGCTTAACTTTGTTACGTTCGCACTTATGGACATTCTTGACTGGGTCTCTCCAACAAATTTCTGCTTTGTAATCTTTTGTATTGCGTAATAATTTGTTTGTTTGTTTCTCTTTTTTTTGGATAAAACTATGGAAGACAGGATTTTCCTGGCTCCCTTTCTTTATTCCCACTTATAAGGGAAGTGGGCCTAACCGTGTGATGAATTTGAGCTTTGCTTTACCCATGAAGAGAAATAGCTCAGAGAGTGAAGTTCCTTTATCTAATTATTAGGTGCTTCTGTATACTCATTTTCTTAGAGAAAAGTGAAGTACCCCTTTCGTAATTTGTTGGTATAAGAAAAGTTAAGTTTCCGGTTCTTAAGTAATTCATCATCCATTTAAAATTAAATCAGTTCTTAGAGAGATGGGGGCTTCTGGACACTTTTGGTAAATGAATTGTTCTAGAACTAGGTGCTACCACTTAGTGTTTTTAGTTGATGTAATCTTCGAGATTTAAGAATTGACTGCATATAATGGGGAAAGAAATATTGAAATAGGTTTGATGTGGACTCGTTTTTAAGGCCTGCATATGAAATAGAGAAAGAGGAGATTGAAAAGATGAAATCACAGGATGCTACTTAACTGGGAGCAGTGGAAGTCAACTCAATGTCACTAATGGTAAATGCCACTCAATGCAAACAAAGATTGCTCCATACATATTTAATTTAGTCGGAGGATACCTCCATTCTGATCAGTAAATGAACATGCTAATCTTTTTTCTTTCAAACACAAAGATTGCTCTCTACTAGTGATAGATCTTAGTTTATGTAAACTAGGTTGTTACAACCTTTCAAGTATGATAAAGTTTAACTTTTTGTCAAGATTAAGAGTACTAGCTTTAAGGGAACTGAAACAAATAGAAGGAAGGCTTTGTAATCGTGATAAATCCAGTAGAAAAATAGAATCCCTGAATTCTGTAGAAGACAATTTAAAATAGTCTTCTCAGATTGTGTAATAAGCTTTGACAACTTGATAGGAAACTACTCATAAATCCTCTAGAAAACTATGATGAGTGCACTTGTTTGAAGCACTGGAATTTAGACATACCTTTTCAATGGTATATGGCGTTAGTGATGTTTCAAAATTAGTGGAGTTATACTTCTGAATTTGACCTCAGACTCTCAATATGCACAAAAGATTTAGTCCAGTGGAGGCAGCAGACCAAAATCTTCTAATTGTCTTTAATAAGTATGTAAAATCTGCCAAGTGAAACAAACTCCAAGCAAAGAGGAATTTATAATAAATATACCGGATGCATTTGATCAAGTTTAATAAACAAACTCATCATAAGGTTCATACTTACCTTGACCAGGCTCTCTAAATGAAATCCAACTTTTGATCCTTTGCACTTGATAATTCAGTAAAATAAGTTGTCCATCTTACAATATGAAGCCTTGAGATTGGATTGGAAAAGTAGATTTCTTCTTTTGTTGTACAACTTGGATGGATGTCGCTTTGACCATGTGCAAGCATGATAATCATGTTTCATTTAAACTTATGGGTATTGTCTTGATGGCATCTAAATCCTATTCGCATGTGCATCTAAATTAGACATAACAAATGTCCATATGAATTTTTCCCTAGGTGCGAAAAACTTTGCAGATCTCAACATCATGAGCTTCAACCTTTAGGAAAGATCTTAAATGAGTTTTCATTGTGGATGTGGTTACAAAGGGGAAAAAGTAAAGACATTGCTGTTCTCTTTCTAATCCAATTTCAAGGCTTTGTTTTGTTAAGGCGATACATAGTATTTTAATGAATCATCAAGTGCCAAGGATAAAAGTTTTTTTTGTCAATTCTTCTTTGCATGCAGTTCCTTTTACTTGAAAGATTTCTCATGTTTTTTTTTTCTGAAAGACGGATGCTCCTACAAGTGTAAAAACAAATACTAAAATGAGAGCGGCCTTTGCCAGATACAAACTCAAAGTTTAATAGGAGCATCTCTAGCAAGCCACTAGACTCAACCTTTTCTGCATGTAAGATTATAAGGTCTTTGTTTTGAAGTTTCGTGTCTCTAGTTTCTGGAGCTTAGTGTTATCTGATCTGTTTTTTTTTATGGTTTTATATATCATTTGAACTAGATGCATACATTTTTTCTTGCAGTATCCTGTTCCGGTGAAGAAGGAGACACAAGGAAGAACAGATCTCTATGTTGGTAACTGGTTGAAGTCTCAACCCCGAGACAAGGTACTTTGTTAAGACACATTACTTGCCAATGTTTCCTTTTTAGAGTTCACGATAGGCACCCCTGATCAAGATTTTAAATGTTCTTTCAAATTCCAGTTTCTTCAATCTCATCAAGTACTTCAATTGATCAAAGCATGTGATTCTTTCCTAATCCTTTGCTTGAATTGCCGTGCTTACTTCTTAGCTAGTGGCAGCAGTTAATTTTCAGTATATGTCTAGGCTTCTAATGGTGCATGTTTTTATGTGTGCTACATTCAATGTCAATGGTAACTGATAATGGTGGATAAAGTTGATACAATATTTGCAGTTAAAAGCTCGAAGCAGATCCATGGTCTTAATTTATGCTGAACATTTACTCCAGAGTTGCTAATTTGATTTGTGATCATGTCCTGTGTTAATTTGATTCCTTTTGATTAATGAGTGATTTTTGTTTTTGCGGTGGTAGAATCTGGAGCTGTGGATAAATTCATGGATTTGTATGTCCGGCTTTGATTAATCACCGAATGTAAAGATAATATCATCAGTAACTTTAGTTTTTTCTTCACCACACAGCTTTCCTGGTCAACACTTGGTTGACTCAAGCTTAAGTACCTAATTTCTTAGTACTTTCAGATCAATGATATATGGTTATCTTTCATTATGCATAGGTTATTTTGGCTACAAAAGTATGTGGGTATTCGGAGAGGTTAAGTTATCTTCGTGGCAATGCTAAGGTTTTGCGGGTTGATGCTGCTAATATTAAAGAGAGTGTGGAGAAAAGCCTCAAGCGCCTTGGCACTGATTACATTGACCTGTTGCAAATCCACTGGTAACTTTGTGTGTTTTTTGTTTTTGTTTTAATGATTTACTCCCTAGCATCTGAAGTTCAGATTTCCTATGACTGGAGGTAATTTATATGATTGAACTTGTTGTTTTGACCCCAAAAGAAGATTTGCAATTACTTTGATTTAAGAATACATGATTAATTTGCTTAGAATATAAACATATGCTGATTACATTTTCACAAGATCTTTAACTGTCCTAGGATATATATTGTGGGATACTTAACTACTGAACCAGGAATATTTTTGGTTTCCAGCTACCTGGAGTCTCACACACCATGCATTGAAATCCCAATAGAACTGGGACAGCCAGTTAGGTTCTCTAGGCAGAGTAGGCATTAGTTTTTAGTTACTTGTTACATATTTATCATATTGGCTAGTCAATCATTTAAATTTCAACTTCCTATATGCTGCTGATTAATGATAGTATGAAACTACCGGATATGGTACTCCTATATGATCACATCTTCTATGAATACATCAAGAGAACTTATGGCAACAGATTTTGCTCTGCTTATATCACTGAAGAGGTTGTACTTTGTCTTAATAAAGAAATTAAGATCTGGGCGTCCCTACAGAAACCGAGTCACTGATCCTCTTATGTTATAGTTTCTTTATTTCAAAAGATTCATAATGCAATAAAAGCCAAAAGCTGGTGCATTTAAATAACAAGGACACATAGAGGAGTACCATCTAAAAGGATCCGCAACATGACATAGTATGAGCATTTTTGCTTGGCCAAGAGCTAGTGCATTTAAATGCCAAGGACAAGTAGAAGAGTACCAAAAGCTGGTGCATTTAAATATCAAGGAAAAATCAGGTATAAAATGGCTTTGATCAAGATTCTTAATGATCCCAAGTGTAAAGTCATATTTTTCCTATATTGTTGGAAACCTTTTTGTTCTGTTGGGATCATTATGCTGTAAAGTTTTATAACAGGACAAACAGTTGACCCTCCTAATTTTTTCTTCTCTCTTTACTTTCCCTCCCTGATGTCTCAACTGTTTGTCCTGTCATATCACTAAGGAATTTCTTATTATACTTGCCAGTTTTCATTCAGAATAAAAGCTATATACCAAAGGAAAACTCTCATCAAATGAGTTGTGGTTTATCTTCAATACAGGCCTGATCGCTATGTACCAGTGTTTGGTGAGTTTTCGTATGATTATTCAAAATGGAGACCAAGTTCGCCATTTGTGGAGCAACTGAAGGCCTTTCAAGACCTGATTGATGAAGGAAAGGTAACTGGTTGCTATACTTTTAACGACTTGTATCTCCCTTATGTGTTAAATACATATATTATGGCACTGTTTTTTGGATAATATGGTGAATTTATACTCTTTTCTTGATGTAATACGGTGAATTTATAAATGATGAGTGCACCAGACATTCAAGGAACACTATAAATGAAAGAAATCTTGAACTGCATTCTGAAATAATAGAAAGGGAAGAGATCACATGTTCAGCTAGTATAAAAGAAATCACTCAAACTGATTATCAATTGAAGAGACTCCTCGAAGAAAACTATCCTGCAGCATCCCACAACGAAGTTAAGAAAACTATCCTTCCTAACTTGTAAAAATTGTTGTGAAGTGAGGCAATTTTTAAAGAATCTGGACTTCTGCTCCATCTTGATGCTCCAAACAAGTGGAGACATAGCACACCTCCACTGCTTGCCTCCCCAAAATCTGTAAAATGCTTCCGAAACAAGTCATTGACACTATCCAGAAATGGAGATAAAGATCTTTGTGTTGGGGTTTTACCAACAACAAAATGGGTAGAGAGGAAGAGAGTCCCACTTACTACCAGTCTTCTAAAGTCTAAACTGCACCTAAACATCCAGGACTCACTGCTGATGAATAACAATCCATGTTATAAGCACTAATCTACTGGCCTGGGAGAGAAGATGGCTCTGACCTCTGAGTTTTCTATCTTAACACTTAGCTTAATCACATGGAGGCAGGTCTTTGTATGACTTATCCCTGTTTTATCTTGCATGAATTTAACATCAATATTTTAGTAACTGCTTGAGAATATGAATGCCTTTGAAATTATTTAGGTACGCTATATTGGTGTTTCAAATGAGACTTCATATGGAGTGATGGAGTTTGTTCATGCAGCCAAAGTTGAAGGATTGCCAAAGATCATCAGTATCCAAAACAGCTATAGTCTGCTAGTTAGGTGTCGTTTTGAAGGTAATTGGTTACTGTTCTTCATATAATTTCAGGTGGAAATCCAAAATGAAGCCCTTTCTGATCTGACACCTGCTGGAGTGAGAATCCACTTTCATTGCTGCATCTAACATAAATTTTAGAATAGAAGATCCTGTTATCTCACTCCAGCTTTTCTATTTCACTAACTACTTGTCACCTTAATTCTCTTTCTTGGGCAAGGCATTTTTGTACACATAGAACCCAATTCTTCCTCACATGTCTAGTACCATGCCCTCTGTAGCTCTAGAACTTGGTTACCAGTTCTCATCGATGTCTGCTGGCCTCATTTATCTGCTATCTGTGTTAAGTAAATTTTTCTCAATTGTTTCTCGTAGTACTTTTTTTCCAGATTTTCTTCATGCCTTTAAAGCTTCTAGAGAAACCCTTTAACGGTTTTGCAGTTGAGGCCAATGCTTTTCTAATTTCATCAATAATGCTTGGGATGCAAACTGAGCTTTGAGCAGCAAAAATAGTTTAGAGGAGGTGATTACAAGAGGAAGTTTCATGTTTCCAGACTGAAAGTATTTGATTGTTTATCAGATAACCTGATATGCACATCTTGTTTCAGTAGCTGGCTACAATGTCATGTTGCTATGCTGGGATTGAAGTTCAATGCCTCACAATTTGAATTTGTTCTCAAAATTTTAATTCCTTGCTTTTGGCTTTGATTTCATTCTAATAAATAATTAATACATGTCAAGCTGTGTTTATTCTGTCCCTTGTTTAATAAACTAATAAAGTTGGTAGAATTGGGAGTTTTCCCCCCCACTAATAAATTAATTCTAAGTTTTACTTGGAGAAAGCAATAGACAAGTTGTACTTGTTTGGATGCTTGTTTGAAGGCCAATGTAATTATGTCTCCTTGGTTATTGCAGTTGATCTCCTTGAAGTCTGCCACCCAAAAAATTACAACATTGGCTTGCTTGCTTACTCTCCATTGGGTAGTGGCATGCTGAGTGGGAAGTATTTGGATGTTAACTCCGAGGCTGCAAAGAAAGGAAGGCTGAACCTCTTCCCTGGCTACATGGAAAGATACAAAAATTCACTCTCCAGGGTATGCTATAATCTAAATGTTTCTATAGATTGCAATGGACAGTTTTGAGCATGTTTCGGACTCATTGATATACAAATGCAGAGAAAGCACGGTTGACTCTGTTGTTAGGGCGGAAGCAATCTCTGTTATGAGAAACTAAGTGGTCTAAATTCTATTGTCAGAAAAATCAGAAAAAAGTATTAGTGGCACTCTGTGTAGGGGTTGAGAACTAGTTGAATTGTTGGACTTTGTCTTTTACAATCTTGTTTTATTTTTAGTTTTACTAGACTAGTTTACAAAAACATTGCTCTTTGAGATTTTTCGTGCTCTTGGTAAAAAAGATCCTGAACAATGTCGTACTTCCACATATACACTAGAAGTCAGAGGGCAATCAAACACACACACACACATATAGAAATCCATGAGCAGGAACATTTCTCGCAGGTTATCGTATATTTAAGATGTATGACTATTTTGGAACCTGTTTTTTGACTGCATTTAGTTGATTGCTTTGAACATCAAGTTGTATCTATCACAGCTAGTTTGTTTTTGTGCTCAATGTTCCTTGCGTCTCAGGAAGCAACCGTACAGTATATTGAATTGGCCAAGAAGCATGGTCTAACTCCAGTTGAGCTTGCCCTTGGATTCGTTCGAGACCGTCCATTTGTGACAAGTTCAATCATTGGCTCAACTTCTCTTGAGCAACTAAAAGAAGATATCGATGCTATTATGACAGCCCCGCGACCTCTGCCAGCTGAAGTAACTGCAGATATTGAAACTATTTTCAAGAGATACAAAGATCCGTCCATCATTTAACTGTTGTTGCCTTAAGAGTCTGTTATAATCTTTTATGCAAAATTTCCCATGTAAAAATACAGCTCTCTTCATTTTTATTTCAATACAAATTCATTTTCTTTATACTTGTTGCATCTCATATGCAGAAAGGCCACAGATCATGAAAGAAGACCATGAGGGAGTAGATCAGATGCCGAGGTTGACTCTTCAAAGATTAAACATATATTGTCATATTATCACTATACAAGCATTTATCGAGGCCAGGGAAAAAAGAACACTTGATATGAAACAATCGAGTATTAGCTCAACAAAGCTTTCTACCATTTTTTCTCCATACGTTAAGAACAATAACAGGTGTTTAATATTTATGAATTTAACAGTGCTAACTTAAATACAAATATGTTTATGCTAGCTTGCGGGTTGTCTGTCTGAGCTCGCAGGTATCTGGTTCGCGTGGGTTAATATTTGCGGGTGTTGAACACTCGTGAGTAATCATGTGCCATCAGACTTGATAAACATGACCTACTTGTATGATAAATCCTTTGAGGGTTTTTTTTTCCTTCAATGGCCGGAAAAATCTTCAATATTTTAAGAAAACCTATTATTCCATGCTTCATTTATTAAACTATATATATATATATATTGACAATTATATTTTAATTTATATGGTTTAAAATATGAAGAAAAATGAAAAATAGTATACAAAAAATGAAAATGAAAATAACAATTAGCACATTTGAAAAGCAGTTTAGCCAGGCAGGGGACGTGGCGGCAATCAAAGAAGCGCGCCAATATCTGACCCAATTGCTTTTTAGCTACAAAACCACCTTAACAATGTGACACGCTGCTTCCTTCCCTCCTATCTCGCCTCCACTCCCTCTCCCTCCCTCCCTCCCTCCCTCCCTCTCTCCGGTCACACAAACAAACGTTGATGTGCTTCTTGATCTGATTTTTCTTCAAGATCAATTGACAGAATCCATCTCGCTCAAAGAAAAAACTGAAAAAAAAGGAGAGAAACATCACATTCTTACATCCTGAATCAGACATGGGTCATGTTCTCTGAAATCTGCAATGTGGGTCAATATTCTTGTGATATTTTCAAGATGGGTTAATGATTTGTGCGTTTTGAATCGTTGAATGTGATCCGATATACACCTTTTTCTTTTCTTTTCTATATATATTCTTCCGCTTGGTTTTGGGCAATCTTTAGAAGGTAAAAAAAAAATTAAGGAGAAAAGGAAGGTTGATGAGAGGCCAAAGTAGAAGAAAACATATGCATCTATGAAGACTGAGGCACAGAAGTCGCCACGGCACCATCTGATGCAGTTGTTGTCGGTTGAGCTTCTTCTTCAGCAGAACTTTCAGATGGAATGGCAGATCTTGTTAATTATGGGAATCCTGAGCGTGACATTGAGCAAGTTAGTTCTTTACCCTTTCCGTTGCTTGCAGCTTTCTTTTGTCCAATGTTTATAAAAATGCAGGCAAACCAGAGGTTCAATAAAGAACAAAAAATTAAAGCAAACTGTTCATTGGGTTTATTAGGTTCAATTCACTGGCACTTGGTGTTTTCCTGGATCCCTAACATATACTGGACGCGCAAATACAGTTTCTTTTATACTTGCAATTTCCCTGCCTTTTCTGCACAATCAAGTTGATGCAAGATTATGTTGAACCCTAAGACATACCAAGATACATATTAGGTTAAGAAATTAGGAATCCAAATATGCTAATAAGCGATGATATCCCTGTAAACAAAGAGAGAGCGAGAAAAAGGTGTTTAAATTTTGTAGTTATGAGATTTGAAAAACTTGTGAATCCAATATTTGTCATTGTAGTGTTGGTCAGGTAGTTTAGAAGGTAGACAACTAAAGCTATAAACAAGAGCAAAGCTTATTGAGTGGTCTGTGGAAATCTTCATAAGTTAAATGGTTAACTGGCTCTTAGAAGTAGCCCTTCAGGAATTCTAGATGAATATACTGATAAGATGGAATAAACTGCTGCAGTGTTCTCTTTATGAAAAATAGAAAATTATAACCTTAGAATTTCTTCTGGTTGCATTTTCATCAAAGCTTTTCGTTTCTTGATGCTTTTTTTTCTTCTCTCTTAACTTTGAAGGCACTAGTTACTTTGAAAAAAGGCACTCAATTAATCAAGTACAGCCGGAAAGGGAAACCCAAGTTTCGCGCCTTCAGACTTTCTCCGGTATGTTATTTACCATTTAGCTGACATGTCTTTCAGCTTTTGCTGTGGTCCTGTGGAACTTTTTGGCACAACAGAACAGGATGTTGCGTTGTCCCCAGAATTAATTTGCCTGGAGAATTTAAAATCATGTAATAACCGATTTTCCCCTATTGGATATGTGATCGAAACTTTTCTTTTCACATAGGCTGTAAGATTTAGTTTTGTTCTCCTAAGTAGGGACATGTCTATAAGCACTGTAGATTGGCAACAGTTGTTAGAAAACTGAAAGTAAATGACAGATACAATTTAAGAAAATTTCTTTCATTATGAAATATTGGTTTCAAGGAGTATGATCAACATCACCACATTTCCTATTCAGCAAATAGTTAGGGTGCTTACACAGTTCTCACAATAAAGTAAGTATTTATCAGGTTAACCTAGTTGAGGATCCTTCTCTTATAATGTGATTCAGTCCTCCTCTTCTTGGCCTGTCGTCCTGACTTAATGTATGATCTAAGATGATATCTTGCATCAACATACTGGATTTATGTTTACAAATGAGCGTTTATCTGGATTTCCATATATCATCGAAACTGGTTATTCTTAGATGCATGCTTTGATAACTTTTTGCAGAAAAAATCATATCTTTATTTATTCCCTTGTTTCTGCAATGTCCTGCAACCTTAGCATTTTTTCTTAGATACACATTTCATGGCTAAAGTAACTTGCTCAAATATCTATATAATGACCCTCAGAATGATTCTGGTGCATCTCTCGTTACCCTCAAGGTTATAAATGATTTCAATTTTAGTGCTATTAACAGGATGAAACATCATTGATCTGGTTGTCACATGGACAAGAAAAGAACCTGAAATTGTCTTCTGTATTGAGAATCATCCCTGGACAGAGAACTGTGAGTTGAACATTTGCTTTGGGAACTAGATGTTGATATCCATTTCATTCATTTAACCTTCAATTATGTATAATACCATTGAGATTCTTATTTTGAAGTGTCAAAGTCTAGACATTGTTTGCTATGTTCTGATTTATACAGGCCGTGTTTAGAAGATACTTGCGCCCTGAAAAGGATTACTTGTCATTTTCACTTCTATATAACAACGGTGAAAGATCTCTTGATCTGGTCAGTGCCAGTAAACGTTCACTTATATTTTTTTTCAGATTTTGATTTATCTTTGTACTAGTAACAATTTCAGATCCAGTAATTACATATAAACTTTTTATCCATAGATCTGCAAGGACAAAGTTGAGGCAGAGGTGTGGCTTGCAGGCCTCAAGGCATTGATTGGAAAAAATCATAATAGACGTACAAGAAGCAATATTTCAGATGTGAGTTATCATTTCAACATATGTGAAGAGTTACTTTTGTCTTTGATACCTTCGCATGAATAACCAAACTGATTATCCGTGATAATACTTTTAGCTACTATCAATGATTTTGCAGGGGCTAAATTAACTTTTTTTTTTAAATGATCTTTGATTGGTTAAGTCCTTCCAAAATCAATGGAACTGATTGAAGGGTAGATTTTGGAGTATAAAACTATGAGAAGATCATGGTAGAACATTTTGAAACAAATAGGATAGCTAGGAAACTCCACTATAAAGCAGCATTCTAGTCCTCTTTAAAATGCTAAGCTTATTTAAAGTACATATCTTCTAGAGCTCTATAGCGGATGTTTCTGAGGCTAGGTTCCACACCTGCTAGATAGAACTTAGAGCCCCTCATATTTGGATTTACTACTTACCTACTGATTACTAACAAGCTTACCGCCTTACAAGTTGGTAAGTTCTACCAAGAACTTGCATGACACCCAGCATCATTAATTTTTTTTCAAATACAAATCATAGTAAACCTCAATTAAATTATTTTTCTGAACTAATTAACCAGGAACGGATACTATGATAGCCATAAAGTCACATATCCATAAGATAATCTGACCATGTTCCAGGTTAGTGATTTCAAATCTTGCATGTGCATATAGACCTATGTTCAATGATGACCTTACCATGCGTGACAGTGAGCACATGTTCCCACTGCATTTAAGGGGAATCTGAAAATATACTTGCTACTTTCTTAACTTGATGATATGTTTGTTACAGTTTATTCCTGAGGAAACCTAAGTTTGTTTCTTGATATTTTAGTTTCAGCTAACTGATGGTGAGTTATATCAAAATGGTCGTCCTTTTGGTGCAACTCTAGAGTTCACTTCAAGTCTTGCCCGTGGCAGGGTGTCTATTGATTTAGGTTCTCGTGACAATCCTTTGGATTTGAGAAGCTCAGATGTGTCAGAACGATCAAGTATGCAACTAAGAGCAAGTACTGGAGGAGATTTCCGAATTAGTGTTTCAAGCACTCCTAGCTGTTCGAGTGCTGGATCCGGTCCAGATGACATAGAATCCCTAGGTGATGTTTATATTTGGGGAGAAATATGGAGTGATGGGGTTTTTCCTGATGGGTCTGTGAGCTCAGTTCCTACAAAGAACGATGTGCTTACTCCTAAGCCCTTAGAATCAAATGTAGTTCTTGATGTTCATCAAATTTCTTGTGGTGTACGTCATGTTGCTCTTGTGACAAGGCAAGGTGAGGTTTTCACCTGGGGAGAGGAATCTGGGGGGAGACTTGGTCATGGAATTGAAGATCACTTTACTCATCCTAAACTTGTTGAGTCTTTGGCGGTCACTAATATTGATTATGTTGCATGTGGTGAGTATCATACATGTGCTATATCTACATCTGGTGACTTATTTACCTGGGGTGATGGGAGCAATAATTCTGGACTTCTTGGTCATGGCACTGATGTTAGCCATTGGATACCAAAAAGAGTTTCAGGTCCTTTAGAAGGACTTCAGGTTTTATCCATCGCATGTGGAACGTGGCACTCAGCCTTGGCAACTTCAAACGGAAAATTATTTACATTTGGTGATGGAACGTTTGGTGCATTGGGCCATGGAGATCGAAAAAGTGTTTCAAGTCCCAAAGAACTTCAGTCGTTGAATGGGCTAAAAACCATAAAAGTTGCTTGCGGTGTATGGCATACTGCAGCTATCGTAGAGGTAATGAGCCAATCTGGCTCAAACATTTCATCTAGAAAACTGTTCACTTGGGGTGATGGTGATAAGCACCGTTTGGGCCATGGAAACAAGGATGCTTATCTGCTTCCCACCTGTGTCTCTTCCCTTATCGACTACAACTTCCAACAGTTAGCATGTGGACATACAATGACTGTTGCCCTCACTACCTCAGGTCACGTGTTTACCATGGGTGGCTCTGCATATGGTCAGCTAGGAAATCCAAGCTCTAATGGAAAAATCCCTTGCTTAGTACAAGATAGATTGGTTGGTGAATTTGTTGAAGAAATTTCTTGTGGGGCATATCACACTGCTGTCTTAACATCAAGAAGTGAAGTATTCACTTGGGGGAGAGGTGCCAATGGACAATTGGGACATGGAGACACGGAAGACAGGAAACTTCCGACATTGGTTGAAGCACTGAAAGAGAGGCATGTCAAGAATCTATCATGTGGCGCAAATTTTACTTCCAGTATATGCATCCATAAGTGGGTTTCTGGAGCTGACCAATCAGTTTGCTCTGGTTGTCGACAAGCATTTGGTTTTACTAGAAAGAGGCACAATTGTTACAATTGTGGGTTGGTGCACTGCCATAATTGCAGTTCCAAAAAAGCAATGAAGGCAGCATTAGCACCAACTCCTGGCAAACCACACCGTGTGTGTGATTCTTGCTATGCAAAACTCAAAGCTGCTGAGTCTGGAAATACTTCTGCTATTAATAGGAAAACTACTGTTCCACGCCGCTCCATGGACATAAGGGAAAAGATGGAAAGGGGAGAGCCCAGGTTTTCAAGAATTTTACTCTCTCCCACAACAGAACCTATAAAATACCTTGAGATCAAGTCAGGAAAGCAAGGGGCACAATCTGAGGCTGCTTCCATAGTCCGAGCTTCACAAGTTCCATCACTTTTACCGCTAAAAGACGTTGCATTTCCAAGTTCTCCAAGTACTCTTCAAAATGCATGGAAGCCTGCTCCTCCAATAGTGCCTCAGCTGACTGTTAACTCCTCTCAGCCCGCTGCCAACTCAAGACCTTCATCACCATACTCGAGGAGACCAAGTCCTCCACGCTCTGCCTCTCCGGGATTCTCCAGGGGTGTGATTGACAGCCTCAAGAAAACAAACGAGATTTTTAAGCAAGACATGACAAAAATGCAAAACCAAGTACTGCTTCAATCATATTTGTAATTCTTAATTGCATGCTTTGTTTGATTTGTTTGCTAATCATCTCATGAATCTCAATAGAGAAAGGAATAACTCTCGTCTTTTCTATTATCCTTGTTGGCTGCAGATTAAAACTTTGAAGAAAAAGTGTGATAACCAAGAATTGGAGATTCATAATCTAGAGAACCGTGCCAAAGGAGCTGCTAAATTGGCTGCAGCAGAATCTTCCAAGTCTAACATAGCCATGGAATTTGCCAAATCCATCACAAAAGAGGTATATTTCTCTCTATTTCGATGCTGCACTCCAATTCAAATAATTCTCTCCACTCTTGCAAATGATGACACATTATAATATATATTCAACAATAACTTTGTAGAGGAAACCTCCCAAAGCCCAACTAAGTTACCAGCTCTGATATTTTTTTATCTTACATCAGGCAGAATTCAGTGTGGAAAAGCAGCCTTACTTACTGTTTTTATCTATTTATTTATTTTTGTGAAGAATTCTTCACTTCAAATTGATTTAGAAGATTTAATAGATAATGAAAAGAAGAAAGAAACAGATAAAAGAATTTGAAACAACAAGCTTGTGATGCCTAATATAAACAAAGAAATGTTTGTTGTGTTATGTTATGTAAAACACACCTGTAAATATAAGAACTAGATTGACAATATGTCATGTGTTGATGCTCAAGACATTCTTGCATCATTAGCACACTCATGCAGTAGTTACTATAACCAGACATGTTTTAACTTCTAGCCATCTTAGCTCTTTTTTGTGCAAGTTTGAACTTTCTTTTCCGTACTCATTTTCTCTTAAAACGAAAAGCTCTTTCTTTTCATTCTCCACAAACCGTTTGGCCAATTATCTATCGTTCAAGTCCTTTAATATGACAAGTTTGTTGGTACACGTTTTAGATCTTGCTAATTTCCCCATGCGTGTTACCTTTCTTGTGATTTAGTTGAAGGAGATGATGCAGCAGCTGCCTCCTGAGGGCCGAGAAACTGACACCTTGAAAGCCATTGATTCTAAAATAGAAGCTTTCCTAGAAAAAATTAGAGCATCTGAAAGTTCTTCCTTGCCAGAAAGCGTAGGGTCTGACTACCAAAATGCATCAGCATCAAGTCCTTTGACCAGTGACTCTTCTAACTTGCTGGAGAAAAGGATGGAAGGCCAAACAGATACTGTGAGAGCTACTGCGATGTCTCGTACTGATGGAAGTGTCCCTGAGGAAAGCAGCAGATCATCTGTTTCTCATTTGACAGAGGCTGTACCTAGAGAAAGCTCAGAAAACGAGTCCAGAACACCTACAGCTTCAATAAAGAGAACTGAATCACAAAAAGAAATTATCGAACAATTTGAACCTGGGGTTTATGTAACTGTCATTCTACGTCCCAATGGAGTAAAGATCTTCAAGCGAGTCAAATTCAGGTATGACAACATGGTTGATCCAATTGAACTTCATAATACTAGTTTGCAAATATATTCATTGTTGTCAAACCCTTACAGTGTAAAGCAACAAATACCATATAGAGATGGATCAAATAGTTGTGCAACTTATCATATTTTGCAGCAGTGGTTTACCATTAACTGAAACTGCACCCTAATTACCAACTATTTCATTACTGTAAGTTTCCAAGGAATTGTTAAGGTTTTTGTCTTGTATTCGGGATTTCTAAAGCCTATACATGCCACGTTGGTGGCAAATTGGAATTGCAGGCTTGAATGAACAAACTCAACCAAAATTAGAAAAATTAGTCTCCTCATCACTGGTAATGAAATGCAGACTTCGGAATAAATAAAGTAGGTGGTACAGAACAAAGATCTTTTATGCTCTGAATAACTAAAATTCATATGCATCTCAATGATCACCAGTTTCCTTCGTATTTGTGAAATTAGCAATCATTCTTGAGCTCAAAAAACAGTTATTATGATGGCTTCAATATCTTCCACTTCCTTGTCTCAATTGCTTATACCTGCCTCCTTTGTTTTCAACAGTAAAAGAAGGTTTCAGGAGCAGCAAGCGGAAGTATGGTGGAAAGAAAACAAAGATAGACTACTTAAGAAATACAGTCCACCAACAATAAATGTCAGTCTGGTTGGAGGACCATCGACCCCGGTTGGATCATCCTCTACTCCAGCTCCTACTGAGGTAAATGAGGCAGGACCACCAGAAACATAGTTTCAGAAAGTAGTCTTTCGCGGTACTAAGTAGAAAGTTGAACGTAGGATCAAGGAGTTGCTCTTCAACCACTTCATTAACAATCCTCTAGTTGTCAGTGCCCTTGTTATAAAAAAAAAACATTAGAGGAGGAATCTTCTTTTTTTTCTTCCTTCAGAAATTTAATGGTAGAGCAGTGATTTTACTTACTGAAATTACAGTTCAATATGTGACACGATGAAATTGGAATGCAGAAATACTCAATTCTTTTTCTTGCTTTGGTTTTTTACCTGCTTTTATGGACATGCAGGGCTATATCTATATCGTCAACATATCTCAAATAATCAAACAATTCTTTCGTCTCAGTTGGATCTTAAAAGTTTTTTATGAATTCTTCGTTGTGTAAAATACCCTCAAAAACTATAATACCTTAGATAAAAAAAAAACATTTGGTACAAAAAAAGGGGCAACCACAGTAGCGGAAGCGGAAGCTGCCCTGTTCTTCATGTTTTGCAGATCACTCTGGCTTTAGATCTCCACCAGTTGGTAACTGAACTGATTGTCTACAGTTAGTTCAGAGTTTCAGGTCGGACGAACTGCTGCTTGGAAATGTAATAAATATGGTTTTTTAAAATATTTTTTATAAAATATTTTAAAATAATATTTTTTTATTTTTGTTAATATTATCATATCAAAATAATTTAAAATACAAAAAAATAATATTTTAAAGTTAAAAAAAATTCAAAAAATAATATTTTTTTTCCTTGGATCAGGCCGGGTCAATTATTGATCCATACAGTTTACATTACACACTATTTATTTATTATATTTGACTTTTAATATTGATTTGCAATTTACTAGATCTCACCGTTACATATAATTTTTACAAGCCTACAAAATATATTTAATATTTTATTTTTAACTATTTTATTATGGATTTGTTTATTTCTTTATTTAAAAAAATTTATTTTTTATTTATTTTAAATTAATATTTTTTTAATATTTTCAATTCATTTTGATGTTTTAATATCAAAAACAAAATTTATAAAAGAAATTTTTTCTTTGTGACAGTGTTTTCAATGCCATTTATCTTAAACACTTTAAATATATCAATATAAATATGTAATTTTAAAAATATATAGTTAAATTAAATAATTTAATAAAAAACTTAGTAGAATTTTTCATTAGTAAAAAATTCAGTGCGGTTTTAATATTGTGATATAAAATATTTTTTAAATTTATATTTTTTATTTAGAAATACTTTAAAATATATTTTTATTTTTAATATTACCACATTAAAATTATCAAAAAAAAATATTAATTTAATATTTTTAAAAATAAATATATTAAAAAAAAAACTTTCATAAAACTGCTAAAACAAAAATACCAAATAGCTAATTAAACATTACCGTTACCAATAATATCTTTATTGCCAAAAACCATTACCGCTATCATGATGGTGGTTTGGGTCCACGCGCTCTCTAACCCGCACCGCAAATTTAGAGAGGTCACGTCAGTTCAGCTCAACGGTTCCTCAGTCCTCACCCAAATTAATTAATTTCCCATTTAATTTCCTTCTCTCTGAAGCAATCATCTTGCAAGAGAAACAAAGAGGGGCAAAATTAAAAAAATCCATCGTATGTATATAATATTTCATTTTCCAGGAAAATAATTCTAATTTACTCGTAGCTTTCCTGGAAAGCGCCAATCCAATTTTCCTCTAAATAATACTACAGGAATAGAACGCAATCCATCCTTCATTTTTTCTTCTTTTCCAAAAAAGAAAAGAAAAAATGGGGCAACAGCAATCGAAGGACGAGTTGCTGTACCAGCAAGTGAATTACGGAAATATAGGAGGCATCAAGACTCTTTGCAGCCAAGGCGCTGGCCTCGAGGTAGGTCCCGAATAATTTATAAAATTCTTGCTGTTGTGTTGTTGTTGTTGTTGTTGTTGTTATGTTTAAAAAGAGATTTTAACTGGTTTTGTGTGTGTTGCAGTGGATTGATAAAGAGGGGAAAACACCACTGATATTGGCGTGTTTGAATCCTCAACTTTTTGATGTGGCTCAAACTTTGATTGAGCTCGGTGCTAATGTCGATGCTTATCGCCCCGGTATGCCTTGCTTTGATTTGCTTCTTAATTATTAAAGACTTCTTGCTTTCTCTATCTCTCTCTCTGTTTTTTTTTTTTTACTCTTAATTTTGAATTAAGAGAAATGAGATTCATGCTTAATTATTACTGCAATGCATGAGCGAACGGGTTAATTTTTTGAGAATGTGTTGAATTCTGTTAATTATTATTATTAGTATTATTATTATTATTGAGTTGCAGGTCGTAATGCGGGAACTCCCTTGCATCATGCGGCGAAAAGAGGTCTTGAAAATACCGTGAAGTTGCTTCTTTCACGTGGAGGTGAGGTGTACTGTCGTATTTTGCTGTCGTTTTGGAAATTTCATGTGCTTGCTGCTGTGTAGTTTTTTTTTTATTTTTGTGTCTCTGGTAGTTTAACTTTAATGAGTGCTTTTTTTTTCCTTTTGAATTTTCAGCGAATGCATTAGTGACGAATGATGATTGTCAAACTCCTCTACAAGTTGCTAGGGCGAAGGGGCACAGCATTGTTGTTCGTGCAATTGAGGTATGCGAAATGCGTCGTGTTGTGATGTCAGTGTAACTAGTTTGTGTTTGGACAATGTGGAAAAATAATCTGTGACTTACCATGTTTTTACTAATTCTTTGCAGAGTCATATTTGTCTATTCTCTGGTTGGCTGCGGGAGTTTTATGGGCCTGGATTTCTAGAAGTATTGGCACCTCGGTTGGTTTCGAGAGACGTGTGGGTATCATTTCCATGTGTTCATCATTTGTTGTTTTTGCAACTCCATTTTAAGTTGTGCGATGTGTCATCTAGGAAGTTTGAAATGGCCTCTGTCATGTGACATCTGCTATTCTTTATTTGTGATACATCAAATTGTTCTCGTGAAGCACTGGAGTTCTCATGCCTGTTAGTTTTGTATCATTTGCAGATGGGTTGTCGTTTTACCTACTGGTTCCCGTAATCCTAGAAGGCCTTACAAATTGGAGCTTGCCATTTATTCTAGATTGCAGGTATGCAACTAAGATTTTCTAATTTGCAAGAAATTGGAATACTGGATTCACGTTCATTGTTGAAGTTTATAATGATTTAGGCCTTTGCTTTTGTGCTGCAATTGAGAGTTATTTTTTGGTTTTAGGCTCCACTGCAGTGATCCTTGTATTTGTTTTTAAGCTCTGGGAATTCTTGTTTGACACATTTCTAGTTTGCTTTGGTGGTTTATCTTTATTCGTGTCTATACAGTGGTTGACTTTTTGGTGTTGTTATGAGAACCAAAAGGAAAACCTTCTACTATCAAATTTCTCTGGTTATGAATCCATATAGTCTGTAGCTATCCCTGTTAACCTTCCATGCACTGATTTTTTTTTCATTGGAATATTAAAGGCTAGTGAGATAAAACTTGCTGTCACATTTTCTTAACAGCTTTGACTTAATTGGTAGGATTTTGTGTGGATTGAGTGTTGCATAGGTTTGTCGAAATAAAAAAATTGTTGATAAGGCTCTAAGTTGTAAGACACCACATGTTTGGATCTGAAATATTGAAGACTGCAATGTTCAAAACAGTATCAAAGACTGCTGAGATGATACTTTCTGTTAGTTTTCTTTGCAGCTTTTACTTCCTTAGTTTATAGGATTTTGTATGGATTAACTCTTACTTAAGTCTATCCAATTCAAGAAATATTCCTGATTGAGCACCAAGTGGGAAAGGAGACCAAAGGGTTCTTAGATTTGGACCTTAAAATGGATATGAACAAGAAATGCACTTTTCCTATC